>WNFZ01000343.1_pt1 | contig 58561 bp, 39 predicted proteins | sample 5400081 | NCBI WGS metagenome assembly WNFZ01 (sample SAMN13153365, study PRJNA577476) | soil metagenome | isolation source: 80 cm soil or saprolite under grassland replicate 1 | place: USA:California | collected 2016-06-15
GCGTTACATCAGCATGTCTGAACAGGTCATTGGTTCCGAGTGGGTGGAAACTATCTCTGGCCACGCGTTCTGTAGTATTTCTTCCAGCAACGCGGCTGTTACATTAAGGCTGTAAAGCAACGGGCATAACGATGCGTGCGCGGAATGCTCCCTAGCGTATCGCTTCGCCTCGTCCTGGGCCAAAGCCAGGGCTACGTAAGCGCGAGCCAGTTTACGGGCATACACTTTTTCAAGAGACAGTTCGGTCATAGGGGGGCTCTGATAAATTACGATTCCTCTTCTAGTAGAAGGCTAAAGCAGAGGGCATTCCAAATGTAGCGGGACTCTTTGCGGTCCAGTTTTCCGGGGCAGGGCTACCTCCTAATTTTGAAGGATCATATTTTCACTCGCCTAAGTAGATCGTTAAACCGGGGATCCGAACGGATCGGATCGAATTTTGGTTCCACTTTTAGCCACGGTATCCAGGTTGATCGCGCTTCATAAGCCTGCTCCAACGCCCTGAGCGCTTCGTCTTTTTGGCCCATGCCGATGTAGATAAAAGCGAGCGGGTAGGGATCGATGTATTCCTTAATCGAGCGAGCCCGCAGCTCGTTCAGCACTCTTCGCGCCTCAACCTTTCGCCCCAGCACGGCGTAGTTGTAACCCAATTCCGCCAGCAGGGTAGGATTTGTCCCCCAGACCTCGCCAATCTTCTGCAGTTCAGCCAGAGCCTGTTCGTTCATTTGTTTCTGGCCCATCGCTCGCGCCATATTGTAGTGCGCGAACGCATAAGCATGATCCATTCTGAGCGTTTCCTCGTCAAAACTGATGGCTTGATCATAATGGCGCGCGTAATAAGCTGAGCATCCAAGTTCTGCGCTGATCATTATGGAGAGCGGGTTCTGATCCAGCGCGCGCCTCACCTGAGCGGTTGCCTCTTCTAGTTTTCCGGACGACTCGAGGGAATGGATCGGATGCTGGTGACTTAACGGTTTGCGGTGAACTTAACAAGATCGCGTCTAACGTCGCCCTGGGCCGCAACACCGCCGGCGTTCACTGGCGTTCCGACGGGACAGAATCGATGAAGCTGGGAGAGCAACTTGCAATTGGGCTATTGAAAGAACAGCGGTCTTGCTACAACGAAAACTTCAACGGCTTCAGTCTAACGAAATTTGATGGGACGACTGTAATTGTGTAAATGCACTACTAACACCTATGTTGTGTTCGCGGGTTTGTCAATGGAAGGTTTTGTTCAGAATGTCCAAGTGAAGCCTACTCGAATGGCGCGTGGAGATCCGGGCGAGATGTTGTCGTTGCCGTCTGCGTTTACAAAATACTTCCTGTTAACCAGATTTTCCAGATTTGCTTGAAGAGCCAACTTTTCATTGATTGTGTAGTACAAAGCTGCGTCTACTCGAGTGTAACCGGGCAGAATCACTTTGTTATCTATCGCTGCATACATGTCCGATCGATTGACTATCCCCACACCCGCGCCCCACTTGTTCAAAAATCGAAAGCTGTTCCACAACGAGAAAGTGTTCCGCGGCACCTGGGCAACTCGCGCTCCCACAGCTGCGGCCGTGGTAGCGTTAGTCACAAACGCGTTTTGATGTGCGTATCCTCCCACGATTTTCCAATCGCGTGTGACATTACCGTTCAACCCCAGTTCGAAACCATTCGTGCGTTGACTTCCGGTCTGCACAATTCTTGTAGGTTCGTTTGGATCGGTCGCTCTCGTATTGGTCCGGTCCAGTCGGTACGCCGCGGCTGTCAACGATAGAGAGGGACGCACATCCCACTTCACACCCAATTCGTAGTTGCTAAACTTCTCTGGCTTCAGCGTCTGGGTGATCGATGTCAGCGATGAGAACTGGTCGCCGGAGCTTGGCAAGTACGAGATGCTGTAACTGCCGTAGAGCGAAAGAGGACTGATCGGCTTGAACACTATACCGGCTCGCGGCGAAACAAGATTGTCAACCCGGCTTAGGTTCTCGGCGTTCCTGTTGTTGTGAAAGTCCAAATTGAAATGGTCGAAGCGGATACCGCCGAGCACTTGGACCTTCCGCGATAGCTCGATTTGGTCCTGTGCGTAGGTGGCGCCAACAGTAGCAACAACGTGATTATTTGCGTCGGTTGCGCTCTGGCGAAAGGTTACCGGTGTAACAATAGTTGGGTTAACAAACGGAACAGAGATCGTCGTGGAGGTGTTGTTGAAAAACCCGGTATTGCGAAAGTTGTCCGATACCTGGTGCCCAAATTCCGCTCCGGCCAAAAAGGTATGTCGGATTGAACCGGTCTTCAGCGCGTAGGTCACGTCGCTTTGATTGAATAGATTCTGACGATGCGTTGCGTTGTTGTAGGCGGACAAGTTAACGCGCGTCTCGTCTTTGTTGACCGAGCCGGGAACAAAGTTCTGGTAAAACCTACGGTAATCACCGAAGAGCGTGCGGTTGTGAATGTTCAGACTTCCCTTCTGATGCTCGATAGCTCCCGAGAGAAGGTTCACACGAGCGCGTACTTTGCTTTCATCCGGATTACCAAAAAACGTCGAAATGTCCGAGTCAGATGGCCGACCGGAGAACGAAGGAATGCCGCGGTCGGCGATGCGGTTGTCGCGGAAGTGTTCGTAGCCAAGTCTGATCTGCGTTTGCTTACCCGCGAGGAAAGTTACGGTAGGATTAATACCAAAGCGGTTTAGACTCACCCGATTACGGAAGCTGCGGGAATTCTCGTACACACCACTGACGCGAAAGGCAACAAAACTACTCAAAGGTTGTTCGAGGTCGCCTGTGACGCGCTTGTTACCGTAAGACCCGCCTTGAAGAGCCAACTCTCGTACAGTCGCAAACCCCGCCTGTTTCGTAACCCGATTGATGACGCCACCACCTCCGCCACGGCCGAAGATCATGGCGTTGGGTCCTTTCAGAGCTTCTAAACGTTCGAGGTTGTAAAGATCCCGATAGTACTGAACGTCGTCACGTACGCCATCCAGGAAAAAGTCGGCAGACGAGCTGTTGCCACGAATCACGAGCTGGTCCCGATTATTCTCTCCCTGAATAGCCGTGATACCCGGCACATAACGCACCACGTCACCAATGCTTTGCATTAGTTGGTCTTTGATCACCTCACTCGATATGACCGTGACTGATTGAGGAACATCTCGCAGTGCAGTAAGTGTTTTGGTCGGACTACTGATGGCGGATGTTTGATAACCCGCGGTATCGGTGATTGTGACCGTGCCGCTGTACTCGGCAATCGGTAGAACAATTTCCATTGATTCGGAAGCGCCAGGTTTTATGGCTAAGGTCTGTGAGGCGGCGTTGAAACCCTCCGCGGTAACGGTCAGCGTGTACTCACCGGGACTCAGGGCCAATGAGAACTCCCCGGTGCGGTTGCTGAGGGCTGAAGAGCTCGCTGACCGGTTTCGAGGTGACGCAATAATCTGAGCGCCCGCGATGGCCGCCCGGTTGGGATCCAGCACCCTTCCCCTTATTAATGATTGAGGACTTGCGCTTTGTGCCCGTCCCTGGCAGAACATGGCGGCTCCGACCAGAACGGCGAAAACCAGTCGTTGTGAAGTAGATGAAATATTGAACAGCATAGCACCCGTCCCCTTTTGGAATTCCGAGTGGTGTCTTTAATGCTCTTGTCGGATCTGTTATGAAATTGAAAATCACTTTCAAAATCATCTTTCGCAGATTACGCCAACGGCCTGCAGGTGTCAACCAAAAACAGGTTTCAGGTGAGGGGTCAATTCGAGCTGACCGTTCTTCTATAGATTCCTCATCAAAGTGCCTTGCTTGCCTATTCTCATTCACACCGTGGCCTTAGCCCGGTGTAAGAGTGCGCCCCGATTTCTCTAACCGTTTTAATGGTTTGGAGTGAGCCCAGTGGATAGCAGCTCAAGGAAAACCGTTAAAACGGTTCTCGATGACTTATGCTGGCGTTGACATCGGGCTAAAGCCGCGATGTGAATGAGATGGTTGTGAAGGCTAACTCACCAACCATTCACTTTAAGCGATGCGGTAAAGCGTGGTCATACATTTGAGGGGTTCTTCAGCGACTCGCGGATGGCAGTTATATCGAATTATCCCATATCGTGCAGACCAGTAACGCCGGGCCGCACATCGTTTACTTTCACTTCCCTTCCGTTAAAAAGCGCACTCTAGTTCCGCAGAATTGTCCAAGCTTCTTGTGAAGTCCTCTCCGGCATCGATCGTGGCACGCACGTTGCCGAAGTCTCGATCCGGAAGTTCTTTGGAGTGAAGCGACGTGCCCGCTTGGCCTGAGGCTCGGCACTGCCAACGAAGCCAGGCGAGCGCACTCCAAAATCAGACGAGCGCATTCCAAAATAGATTCGGGAGAGTTTGGATGAGAACAAAAATGAACAATCGCACAACAAGAATTGCCGCGGCTTTAGTCATGCTGATGGGCCTTATCGCAGGAACAGTCAACCCGGCGTTGGCCCAAACCAAACGAAAGCCTCGGCTGCGCCGGCGTGCAACCGCTCGAAAAGTAGTTACGCCACCGGTGCCAGTTTATTACTCAGTGCATGCCGGGCAGGTGATTCGCGTCCGCATGAACCAAACGATCACTTCCGAAAGTGCTCGCATCGGTGATCAGTTTTCCACAACTGTCGTCGATCCTGTGTACTCCGGCGGGCTCGAAGTAATTCCAGCGGGCAGCACCGTGATCGGACAAGTGAGCACAATCGAACGCGCCGCAAGAAAGAGTCAGGCGGGAACCATTGGCGTGCGGTTCGTTTCACTACGCCTGCCGGGAGGCATTGCTCGGGCGATCAACGGCGACCTGACAGAGGCAACAACAGAAAGCATGAACGCGGATAACGAAGGGCAGGTGTCCGGGCGTTCAGCGACCAAACGCAATGTCGTCTTCATCGGCGGAGGCGCAGCTACAGGTGCATTGATCGGAGCGATTGCGGGCGGCGGTAAAGGAGCAGGAATTGGCGCCGGCATCGGCGCGGGCGTGGGTGTGGCCGGCGCGTTCTTTTCTAAGGGTCACGAAGCCGTGGTGAAGTCAGGTACCGAGTTCGGTGTGGTCCTGAATCAAGCTGTCATGCTACCTGCGGCAAACGCTCGTTAGCTTTTACGGGATCGGCAGCCTTAGGGTTGTCGTGCGATGGAGGCCCGTTAGCGAAGGGGAGAGCGCGGGCGGGCTTCCAACAAATTCAACGGGATTGGTCGCTCCTGTTATAACGTAAGTAAGCGACCTAAATGGGAAACCCGACGCGAAGGGAGAGCGCGGCGGGTTTTCTCTTTTCACCACTGAGTTCGAATTCTTGATGGTTTCAGATCCAACCTGCTTACATATAGGACTACACCAGCCGAGTCGGGGATCATTTCGCGGATGCCTCGCGGTACTTCAATTGAGTAATCCTGCCATAATCGGGATGAAGATAAACCAGCCGCCCACCAACGATTGTCGCTACGGCCGCGCCTTTCATCGCTCGTCCATGGAATGGACTATTCCTGCTTTTCGACTTCGAGGCCGCCACATCAAATACCCATTCGCATGCGGGATCGAGAATCGTGACGTCAGCATGAGCGTTCGGCGCAAGGCTGCCTCTATCCGTTAAAGAAAATATTCTCGCCGGATTGGTGGCACACATTTCCACCAGGCGCTCAAGACTAATTGTTCCCTGATGCACTAAATCAAAAGCCAAACCGATCGCGGTTTCCAATCCGATGATCCCGAACGGCGCCTCATCGAACTCCAGTGCTTTTTCGTCAGAGTGATGAGGAGCGTGATCTGTCGCAATCGCATCTATGGTGCCGTCACGCATTCCCTCCAACAGCGCTTCAACGTGCTCACTGCTGCGCAGAGGCGGGCTCATTTTCGTATTCGTATCGTAGGATTCAACTGCTTGATCCGTGAGTGTCCAATGATGCGGCGCGATCTCGCACGTGACCTGTAATCCAGCCTGCTTCGCTTGACGCACCGCTTCAATGGCTCCGCGCGTAGACATGTGGGCGAGGTGCAGGCGAGCCCCAGTCAATCTTGCCAGCACGCAGTCGCGGACGGCGTCGACCTCCTCTGCCGCGGCAGGCAGCCCGCGAAGACCCAAAATCAATGACCATCGTCCTTCATGCATCACTCCGCCCTTGCTTAGTGACGGATCCTGGCAATGGTCAACCACCGGCAGATCAAACCCGCGCGCATACTCCAATGCCCGCCTCATCATTCCGGCGCCCGGCACCGGATTACCGTCATCTGACACGGCCACAATACCCGCGGCTTTCATCTCCCCCATCTCTGCAAGTTCTTTACCGCAGCCGCCCTTGGTTACGGCGCCAATTGGAAACACATTGGCCAGTTTCGCTCGTTGTCCTTGCTCGACGATGAAACGCGTTACGGCGGGGTTGTCATTCACAGGATCCGTGTTTGGCATGGCACAGACGGTGGTCCAGCCACCCGCCACCGCTGCTGCTGCCCCTGTAGCAATAGTTTCCTTGTACTCCTGACCGGGTTCTCGCAGATGCACATGAAGATCTACAAAGCCTGGTGCTACTACCAATCCGGTAGCGTCAAGCACTTCAACACCCTCGGGTCTTGGCTCGGCCCGGTCAAGTAAGCCCGCAATTCGGCCGTCTTCGATCAGCAGATTTTTACCGGTATTCACCTGCTGAGCCGGATCGACAACATAACCATTCGCGATCAAAACCTTCATGCCTTGATTTCCTTCCCCTCCCCTCTCTACTTCCTGGACTCTGCATCCTCATCTACATCCGCGCGCGAGCCTCGCGACAGAAGATAGAGAACTGCCATACGAACGGCTAATCCATTCGTTACCTGATCCAAAATTAACGACGTGCTGCCGTCGGCAATTTCGGACGAGATTTCGATTCCACGATTGATCGGACCGGGATGCATGACGATCGCACCAGAAGCCGCCAGCTTGAGGTGCTCAGGATGGAGGCCGTAGTGGATGGCATACTCGCGCATCGACGGAAAAAAGGCGGCATCCTGTCGTTCACGCTGGATTCTGAGAACAATTACTGCATCGGCACCTTCAATGGCATCCTCAATGCGCTTCTCCAGTCGCAATCCCTGCTCTACAAGTCCGACAAATTCAGCCGGGACAAGTGTGCCCGGCCCGGCAACGCTGACTGTAGCCCCCAGTCGAGTGAGTAGATAGATATTTGACCGAGCCACGCGCGAATGAAGAATGTCGCCGATGATTGCGACTTTTAGTCCCTCGATCTTTTTCTTGTGTTCACGAATCGTTAGAGCATCCAGCAACGCCTGAGTGGGATGCTCGTGCGCTCCATCACCGGCATTAACAATCGGCGCATTGCACATCCTGGCCAGGTGGTGGGGAGCACCAGCCATCGAATGGCGAATGACAATGCAGTCAGGCGCCATGGCTTCAAGATTTCTTGCGGTATCCAACAGCGTTTCGCCCTTACTAACGCTTGAGTTAGACGGGGTGATGTTGACTGCATCAGCAGATAAACGCTTGGCCGCAATTTCAAATGAAGTTCGAGTACGCGTCGAGGGTTCGAAGAAAAGATTTATTACTGTGCGGCCCCGCAAGGTAGGAACTTTCTTTACTTGGCGGCGCGAGATGTCGCGAAATGTCTCGGCGGTATCGAGTATGTGGACTATCTCCCCGGCTGAGAGCTCGCGAATGCCAAGCAGGTCTTTGCGTTCAAAAGTAGTGTGCATAAATTGGGTCTTTGGTCTTTGGTCTATGAGTAATTGAACAGCAGCAACTCGGACAACTCGCGTCAGGTCAAGTTTCTTACAAAGACCAAAGACCCAAGGCCCAAGAGCTAATATAAAAAAAGCGGCCATCGCTGGCCGCTTCGTCAACCCGTCTCGGATGAAGGTCGCTCGACGATTGCAACCCCTTCTTCCTCGTCAAATTCCTTGAGCATCACTTTGATGATCTCGCTCTTCTTGGTCGGCACCAGTTTACCTATGTAGTCGGCTTGAATTGGGACCTCTCGATGCTCTTTCCCTCGATCTATTAATACCGCCAATTGCACGCGACGGGGCCGGCCAAAATCGATCAGTTGGTCCATCGCCGCGCGGATGGTTCGGCCCGTATAAAGCACGTCGTCGATCAGCACAATGTTCCGATTTGCGATATCACCAGGAAGATCCGTTCGATTAACCACCGGCTTTGCGCCGACCATCGATAGATCGTCGCGATACAGCGTGATATCAAGCATGCCCACTGGCGGTTTATCGCCTTCGAGATCGGCGATCTTGTCGGCCATGCGTTCAGCCAAGGGAACGCCGCGCCTTCTGATACCCACCAGATACAGGTCACCCGCGCCGTGATTTTCCTCGACGATTTCCGAGGCAAGGCGGGCCAACGCGCGATTGATGCGCGGGCCATCCATGATGCGGGCCTTTTCGACAAAATCCATTTGCCGGATACTAGCATTGAGAATTGCCAATTGCCAATTGCCGATTGCCGATTGGTTCTTTGGCTTTTTGGTCTTTGGTCTTAGGTCTTTGGTCTTTTATAGAAGGTCTCGCACCGAACCAATTTGCCGTTGCCGAGCCCTTCGCTAAAACGACGGCTATCGCGGAGTCCAATCGGCAATTACTTCATTGGCAATCGGCAATTTGTAGTCTTACACTGGGAGCTGTGACAGAAGCGAAGCTCTCAGTGTGAGGATCCCGGCTGAAACAAGTGACAAGAACTCCTGGCGAAACAAAGCCCCATACGGCAAAGTCCAATCGGCAATCGCCGATTGGCAATCGGCAATGATCTATCGTTCACTGCTGCGGCCGATACTCTTCCGCCTGCCCGCGGAAACGGTTCACAACCTGGCCTTACACACCCTTTCATTTCCTTTTGTGGCACAACTCGCTAAGCAGATGTCGGCGCGGAGCCTCGAGGCTCGATCGAGTCTCGAGCTTCAAAGGTTTGGTTTGACGTTCCGAAATCCTGTTGGTCTCGCCGCCGGCTTTGACAAAGACGGCATCGCCTTACCGGCACTATCAGCTCTTGGGTTTGGCTTCATCGAAGCAGGCACGGTCACACACCTTGCCCAGCCAGGCAATGAGCTGCCCCGGTTGTTTCGCCTTCCTGCCGACAAGGCGCTTATCAATCGTGCCGGGTTCAACAACCAGGGAGCGACAGATTTTGCACAACGAGTAGCGAAGCGCCGACCGGACTGCGTACTGGGAGTTAGCATCGGAAAAAGCAAGGCCGTGCCAGTTAACGAGGCGGTCGAGGATTACCTGAAGAGTTTCGAAGCGGTTTTTCCGATTGCGGATTACATAGCCGTCAACGTCAGCTCGCCGAACACGCCTGGACTCCGCGAACTGCAACGCGCGGAGCAGCTTCAAGCCTTACTGAGCTCTCTCAAGCGCAGAAATCATGAGCTCTCACAGCTGGAGCACCGTGGCGAATTGCCGCTCTTGATCAAGCTGGCACCCGATCTGAGTGAGGCCGAGCTGGAAATGATCGTCGACGTCGTGCGTAAGACTCACATCTCAGGGATCATTGCCACGAATACGACGATAGAGCGAAGTGGACTTCAGACTCCGGTGCAGACGGTTACGTCCTATGGCGAAGGTGGACTAAGCGGTGCCCCACTGCGGAAACGTTCGACGGAAGTGATTTCCCGGCTATACAACCTCACGCATGGTTTGATTCCGCTTGTCGGAGTCGGAGGTATATTTTCGGCTGTAGACGCGTGGGAAAAGATTTGCGCTGGTGCAAGTCTGGTGCAAGTCTATACTGGCTTTATCTATGAAGGACCGCGCATTGTGCAAAACATCAACGATGGCCTGGTTCAGATTCTAACCAGAGAGGGGTTTCGGTCTCTGGACGAAGCCATAGGCTGCGCCACATTAGAGTACGCAACTGCAAAACGATGAGCCAACCAGGTAAAACCATGATAGCAGCAGCGAAGGATAAGTTGTTTGTCGCCCTCGATGTCGACACCGAGCAGCGCGCCCTCGAACTGGTGAGGACCCTGAGTCAGTGGACCAGCATGTTCAAAGTTGGCTCGCAACTCTTCACTGCAGCCGGCCCGGACATCGTGCGAAAGATTGTTGACTCGGGCGCTAAAGTGTTCCTGGATCTGAAATTTCACGACATTCCTAACACGGTCGCGGCCGCAGCAGCAGAGGCAACGCGTCTAGGCGTCTTCATGTTCAACGTCCACGCTGCGGGTGGTCGCGAGATGATGCGCCGAGCACTGGATGCTTCCTCCGAAGTCGCTGGAAAGACCGGGAGCAAGCGGCCACTTGTTATCGGGGTCACTATGTTAACCAGCGCCGATTCCCAGTTGCTTGCTGATATTGGTATCAACCGATCAATGGCGGAACAGGTAGCGCGTCTGGCCCGGATGAGTGCTGCGTCTGGGTTGGATGGAGTTGTCGCTTCGCCTCACGAGGTTCGCCTAATCCGAGCCTCTCTCGACAGCTCGGAATTTGTTGTCGTGACCCCTGGGGTCCGACCAACAGATGTCTCTTTGGGTGACCAGAAAAGAGTAATGACGCCGGCCGAAGCGATTAAGAACGGGGCGAATTACCTGGTCGTCGGTCGTCCGATCACGGGCGCCAGTGATCCGGTTAAGGTTACCCGGCAAATACTCACCGAGGTCGAAACCGCGCTGCACTGATGCCCGCCTCGCAAAGTAACAGGAACCGCATGACGGACGATGCGTGTACAATTCAGTGGGGACAAGCGCATTTGCTCATGTTCCGCTTTGTAACTATCATGCGAAGGTGAATTTCAGTTTGAAGCTGCCCACCGTCTTCAGGTCAACATTTCTACTCCTTTTACTTTTCAGTTCGGTATTCGCGCAGCGCAAAAGTGACGTAGCTTCATTGCCGTTTTCTCTCGCACCCTATACCGTAGGGGAACGTCTAACCTACAACGTCTCATTTTCCAACTTTATCAGCGTGGCGCATGTCGAACTTCGAGTGATGGCTCGCGGGGTATTTTCCGGCCGCGAGGGTATCCAACTCCGGGCGCACGTCGAGACAACTGGCGTCGTAAGCGCAGCACTCTTTGCCCTCAACAACGACTACGTAAGCTACGTTGACCCTGTAACGGGATTACCATTTCGCGCGCAACAGATTCTGCGAGAAGCGTCGCGCACCTCGGACACTTCCAGTGAGCTGAACCAGCCTTTCGCGCCAGGCGCAATTCCGATGCGACAGCGAGACGGCGGATTTTCGGGCACCTACGATTTCCTTTCGGCGTTATATCGTTTGCGCGCGTTGCCGCTCAGTGAGGGCTCAACTTATTACTTCACCGCTCGCGGGGAAGACAACGAAGACTATCAGTCGGAATTGAAGGTAACCGGAAGGCAAGCTTTGAAGACCAGTGTTGGTTCGTTCAGCACGTTGGTAGGACAGATTCACGTCCTTAACAACTCACGAGCAGACGGGTATCGGCTGCGCATATATTTCAGTGACGACGAAAGACATATGCCCGTCTTGCTTACCGCCAAACATTCCGCGGGCGAGATAAGAGCCGAATTAGCCGGCTCTGATTTCGTAAAACCATTGGCGATTCCGGCGACGCCATTGCCCACGCCGCCGATTGCAGCAGCCTTACCGACGCCAACTCCGCTGGTAATAAGGCAGCCTGCGGCAGATAACGACGGACCAGAAAACCTGCCATTTAAGGTGGGCGAGCAACTCAACTATCAGGTCTTTCTTGCGGGCAGCAACACTCCTGTAGGAACAGCGACATTCCACGTGCGTGCTCATTCGCGCTACTTCGATCGTGACGGATTCCTGTTTGTTGCGAGGGCGCAAACCTCGGGTGCGGCTCAGCGCGTGTTTTCGGCCGACGATCAAATCAGCACGTACGTAGATCCGAAGACACTCCTTCCCTTTCGCGATGAGATGAACCTAATCGAGGGAAAGCGACGCTTGAATCAAACTCTCACAATAAATCAGGATCACGGCACAGCCACCACCAATCGTAATGAGCGCATCGAAATCCCGGTTGGCACTCACGATTACATTTCGTTCTTTTACGTCGTGCGAACGTTTTCAATCGCTCCGCCGAAACGCAACGCGGTTTCGATGCTGGTAGACAACAAACCCAAAACCATTTTCATCAGCGCTCTCAAGCGCGAAGTTATTCAAATCGGCTCCCAGAGTATTCCAGCCATCGCCCTGTCGCTCACGACCGACGATCCACAGAGCGATAAGTTTGTGTTACGCGCCTGGATTAGCGACGATATCCGCCACCTGCCATTAAGGTTCACCGCGCAAACAGAGCTCGGTCCCTTGCGCGCGGACCTTGCCATCATCCCCGTAACTCCGCAGTAGTGGCCCAGACCTTTGGGCCATCAATTTGGAGTGCGCTGGCCTGGCAGCGCTTTGGCCTATCTTCGCAACGGTCTCCCGGGTGGAAAATCGCTTTCCGCAAGACGACTTGAATTCGCGGTTGAGTGATAAGGAGCGACCGGCCAAAACGGCGCCGGGCCTGGCCTTGTAGCGCTTTGGCCTATCTTCGCAACGGTCTCCCGGGTAGGAAATCGCTTTCCGCAAGACGACTTAATTCGCAGTTGAGTGATAAGGAGCGACCGGCCAAAACGGCGCCGGCCTCGCCTGGCAGCGCTTTGGCCTATCTTCGCACAGTACCCCGGTTAGGAAATCGCTTTGCGGGCAAACGACTTGAATTCGCAGTTGAGTGGTAGGGAGGGACCGGCCAAAGCGGCGCCGGGCCTCGCCTGGCAGCGCTTTGGCCTATCTTCGCAACGGTCTCCCGGGTGGAAAATCGCTTTCCGCAAGACGACTTGAATTCGCAGTTGAGTGGTAAGGAGCGACCGGCCAAAGCGGGTGCCGGGCCTGGCCTGGCAGCGCTTTGGCCTATCTTCGCAACGGGGTCTCCCGGGTAGGAAATCGCTTTCCGGGCAAGGCGACTTAATTCGCAGTTGAGTGGTAGGGAGGGAACGGCCAAAGCGGCGCCGGGCCGCCGCACTCCAAAACGTCTCAAACTGAAATTGAAATCTATTTTCATTTAGGCTATACTGCCGGGCGGCTCTTGTGAAGCAACCTCTCTTCCGCGGTGTCCATAGAAAGGCAATCCGTTCGTTATGCTTAATTCCTTCATAATCGTTATGCGCGAAGGATTCGAATCGTTCCTCTTAGTAGCCGTGATTCTCACCTATTTACGCCGATCGGGACAGAAATGGCTGAGTCCGGCCGTGTTTGCCGCCATATTTGTGGGACTCTCGACGAGCGCGGCGCTGGGTTACTTGCTCAAATTTGGCGTCAACGACGCAACGTTGGAAAAAACTCTTGGCTTTACCCTGGGCACCTATGCCAGTCAGTTCTTGAACAATGAATCACTGCGTGAAGGAGTTCTCGGGGTTATCGCTATCATCATGGTCGGAAGTCTTGTAATCCACATGTGGAGGACGGGACCAAAGCTTCAAGAAAAGATGCGGCACCGTCTGGATGCCGCCTCATCTCGAGCATCGCGCTTAGCGGCGATAGCAGGAGTCTTTCTTTTCACTTTCCTGATGATTACCCGGGAAGGAATGGAGACGGCGCTGTTGCTCATGCAAGTGCATAATTCTCAGTTGCTAAGCGGTGCACTCTTAGGACTTGGCGCAGCCGGCGTTTTCGCCTGGGGTTGGGTTCGCTTCGGTCATCTCATCAACGTAAGACGTTTTTTTCAGGTCACCGGGATCTTCCTGCTTCTATTCATGGCGCAGGTTGCGATTTACTCGTTCCACGAATTTTCCGAAGCCGGTCTGCTTCCAAACAGCGAAGTTCTTCATGCGGCGACGGAAAAGCTTTCGCCTGACGGTCTTTATGGCAAATGGTTCTCAGTCTTCATGGTCTCGTTCTGTGGGATCTGGCTGCTGGGCGGGTGGCTAGTTGATCGATTCCAACACAAGTGTGCTGCACCTACACAGTTGGTTGAAGCCGACAGCTAATAACTTCATGATGTCCCGGAGTCGGCAAACTCTCTCGCCAATTCCCTCTTTAGCAGTTTTCCGGTTGGACCTTTCGGAATCTCTTCTACCACGCGAATCGTCTTGGGACACTTGTAATCAGCGAGTCGCTGGCGGCAAAAAGCAATTAACTCGTCGGCGCCGGCGCTGCCGTCTTCCTTGAGAACCACAAAGGCCGCTACCTCTTCACCGTACAGAGGATCTGGAACTCCGATTGTCGCCGCTGCGGCGATCGCTGGATGCTGATAAAGAACCTCATCAATCTCTCGTGGATAAATGTTTTCGCCGCCACGGATAATCATGTCTGACTTGCGATCGACGATGTAGAAAAATCCTTCGTCGTCCCGATAGCCTATATCTCCCGTATGGAACCAGCCGTTGCGAAACGCGACCGCAGTCGCGTTCGAATCCTTGAAATACCCTTTGAGAATGTTATCGCCGCGCAACACTATCTCCCCCAGGGCGCCGTGCGGCACTTCACGGTCCTCGTCGTCAACCACCATCATCTCGTTGCCAATCGGCAAGCCACAAGAGCCCGGCCGGCGTCGCTTATCGGGAGGATTAAAGGTTGAGCGACACGTTGATTCAGAAAGACCATAACCTTCAATCACCAGACAATGAAAAGTCTCTTCAAAGCGCTTTATCACCTCCGCAGGAACCGGTGCCGAACCACACATCGCAAAGCGCAACTGCTCAGTCCTCAACCCGTCTGGCACACCATCAGGAAACTTACTGAGTAGCATAGTCAGCATGGTCGCTACCGAGCCAAACGACGTCACCTGATAGTCAGAAATTGTCTGCCAGAATCGCTTGGCCGAAAACTTTAGACTGATCACAGTCGAACCGCCGGCGTACAGCGCCGACATCGTCGTCACTGAGACGGCATTCATATGAAAAAGAGGCATTACCGAAAGCAAACGGTCGTGTTCGGTAAATCCGAGCCATTCGCTAATCTGCCCAGCGTTGGCAATGACGTTGCCGTGTGTAAGCAAGCAGCCCTTTGGCTTTCCGGTCGTTCCGGACGTGTAAATGATGATCGCCTCGTCGTCCATTTCAACAGAAATGGGGGGCACGTCTTCACTGAACCCATCAGTGGCCCTGGCTTCGTCCTCAAACCGAATCACCGCTTGTAGCGCAGGAAGCTCTGATTTGATCCCCTCCACCGCCGGCAAGAACTCCTCATGCACCAGCAGTGCCTTCGCCTCTGAGTTTGAAATGACATAAGCCATCTCCCGCGTTTTCAGGAGTGAGTTCACGGGCCCGGCGAGGGCGCCGAGCTTCCAGCAGGCGAAGTAAGCGATGATGTACTCCGGACTATTTGGCATGAGCAGACTGACGACATCACCCTTCCCGACCCTGTGCGACGCGAGTAGCGACGCCGCACGATTTACAGCGCGGTCAAATTCCGAATAGGTGAATTTCCGGCCATCCGTTTCAGAAAACAGAAACTCGGTATCCGGCCGCATTCTCGCGCGGTCTTCCAGCAACTGCCGAAGATTCTCCGTGGGATTTCCCGTCCGTTCATTGCTCATTTCAGTAACCGACAGACCATCTAAGTTGGCGGCATATGGTATATACTCACCACGATCGAGCCTCCATTCTTACGCGACTGAGTTTGGTAAATAGAATAATCGACGAACTTTACTATGAGCGAAACTTCTGCGGCATCTTACCGCTCAGAACAGATTCTTCAGGAACTCCTACGCCACGGAGAAGTTTCGGTTGATAATTTAGCCAGACACTTTAAAGTCTCCGGTGCTACGATCCGGCGCGACTTGAGCGAGCTTGAACGACAAGGGTTGCTGCGTCGCAATCACGGAGGCGCCGGCCCCGTGGCGCCAATGCTCTATGAGCCCTTCCGACATCTGTCTTCGTTTCAGGAACAAGAGGAGAAATGTACGGCGGAAAAACGGCAGATCGGTCTCACGGCGGCGAGTCTGATTTCCGACGGTGAGACTATCGCAATCGGCGCTGGTACCACAACCACCCAGCTGTCGCGCTGCATCCGTCATCGCAAGGGCATCAGCATCATCACCAATGCTATCAACATCGCAATGGAACTGAGTCACCTGCCCGAGATCAAAGTGTCCATGACGGGAGGGTCTCTTAGTGGTGACTGGTTTGCCCTCGTAGGAGATGTGGCGCAACGTAATATCAGCGAGATGTTTTTTGACAAGGCCTTTATCGGAGTTGATGGCGCCCACCACGAACACGGGCTCACGACAAACTATCCTGACCAAGCAGGAATTCACAGAGCCATGATGCACCAGGCGCGTCAGCGTATTGTGCTCGCCGACCATCGTAAAATCGGAATCGTTGGGCGATCACTGATTTGGCCAACAAATGAGATCGATAAGCTGATCACGGATAAATCAACTACGGATGAGGCGATTGCCGCTTTCACTGCGAAAGACATTGTGGTACTGCGTGCTTGAATCTTGCTGCGACCTGACATTCAACATACGTGTCTCTTAAGAAGTCGCGCTACTCCTTAGAGTGTGCTGACCTCGCCGACTCCATAATCGTTACCGCTATTCTAACCATCTTCCTCTCCGCTCATTTCAGCCGAAGCCGGAGAATCGTCAACGAGTGAGCAGGAAACGTGTAGGTGAACCCGTTGTTCTGGACCGCTGCTGAGATTGTGCGAATGGCTGGTCGAACCTTCTTGTCGTCGCCAAATGTATGAGTCGCCTTGAGGTCCGTGTGGTTCATGGCCCAGACATCCACGTCGTTCTGGATACCGCCCTCCTGATTTTCAATCCGTGTAGAAATGTCTTTGTCCTTACTGCGATTCAACACATTTACGTAGACCGTGCGTTCCTTCGGGTTGTGAGTGGCGGAGACATCGAGGTAACGGAGCGGAGGTCGGGTTTGTATCTGGTAGGTCGGTGCGGAAACCCAAACATCCAAAGCGGTATTTCCTCGCTGTTTCCCATACTCCACAATTGGAAAGTAGATCGGTTGCAGGAAGAGCCCTTGTTTGTTTGTCATGATCGGGGCGATAACGTTTACCATTTGCGCCAGGTTGGCCATCTTGACCACGTTGGCGTGCCGGAAGAAGGAATTAAAAAACATCCCCATGGCCAGGGCGTCCTCGAAGTTGTAAACCTCTTCCAGCTTTTCGCGATTGCCCGTGCGATACCATACGTTCCACTCGTCGTAAGCGATGTAGATCGGTCGCGGGTTCGCCTGTCCGGACTGCGCCTGCCTTATCAACCCCGCAGTCACCTCAATGTAATGATCAATGGTCTGCGACCAGCCGAGAAATCTCTCCAGGTCGTTGTCGCGGTTGTTGATGTAGGTGTGCAGGGCGATGTAGTCAGCCTGGTTTCTTAGAGTCTGAAGAACCGTACGATTCCAAGAGATCCAATCAGCGCCGTAATTGCTTGACCCGCTGGCGACGAGCTTGATGTCGCGGTCAACCAGGCGCATGGCCTTAGCGGTTTCGAGCGCGAATTTTGCATACTCCTCAGCGCTCTTATTACCGAGTTGCCAGGGCCCGTCTATCTCATTGCCGAGTGCCCAATACTTCACTTTGTAGGGTTCTTCACGGCCATTCTTTCGTCGCTGGTCGGCCCAGTAAGTGTGCCGAGATTCGTTGCAATACTCGACCCAGTGCCGCGCGTCATCTACTGTGCCCAGGCCGGCGTTGATGCAGATATAAGGTTCGGTTCCGAGCCGCTCGCAGTAGCGCAGAAACTCATCGGTGCCGAAGCGATTGCTTTCCAGGTCGTTCCACGCTAGGTCAATTCGCACCGGCCGCCGGTCTTTTGGCCCAATTCCATCATTCCAGTTATAGCCAGAAGCAAAATTTCCTCCTGGCCATCGCAGAATTGAGACGTTCAATTGCTTGACCGCCTCAAAGACGTCCTTCCGATATCCGTCCGCGTCAGAAAGTGGACTGCCTTCTTCGTAGATGCCTCCATAGATCATCCGCCCAAGATGCTCGGCGAAATTGCCGAACAGATTTGGGTGCACTTCGCCGATGGTCCGGTCAGTATCAATCTTGATGCGTGCTGTAGCCTGCTGACCCAGGGCGATACTGAGCCCCGAAAGGAGCAAGCATAGCGCGGAGATGAGACTGATGACGCGGGTGACCAGTTGGCTCATAGGTCGCCTTGCAGTGACACAGTGAACTGGGTGAACTGGGTGAACTGGCCTATCTCATACCAAGCCCACAGCCAAGTTGACTCTGACGAGGTGATGAGACTGTTCTTTTATAATCCCCGAATCAGATTGGGAGGTGAGCACTCACAGCGGCAGTGTATCCGTACGCCAGTCTTCGCAATTTCCCGCAATGTACGCCACCAGGAGTTTTTGTTCATAACCTTAGATCGCATCAACCGAATGCTCAAACACGAGACAAACGAGCAAAAGTATTACATACTTATATGAGGAATGGACAACAGTCAAGCTATTCTCTGGATATAGTCACCGGTACGTTTCACAACTCAGCGGTAGTCCGAAATCATAGATTTCTGTGGAGGTTGTCATGCGGCGGTGTGTGTCAATCGTCGGGATTGGGCTGGTTGCTATCTGCTCGCTGGTGTCGGCGCAGCCAGTCTTCAGAGACATTTTCCCGCCTGAGGAGTTCGTAGCGAGGCGCTCTGAGGTAATGAAGAAGATCGGGAATGGCATCGCAATTTTGCAGGGAACAACTGAGCGACCCGGGGAGCAGCCGTTCCGTCAAAGTAATCAGTTCTATTACCTTACCGGAGTCGTCGAACCAAGAGCGATCCTGGTTATAGACGGGAGTACCAAACATTCAACCCTATTTCTTTCTGCGGGCGGAGAGCGTCGCGAACGTATGTTCGGTTGGGCCCTCTTTCCAGGAGAGCCGGCGGCCAAAGAAACCGGCATTGAAACTGTGCTCGCGCGTGCCGAGTTCGCCAAAATGGTGGAAGGGTTTGCGCGCGAGGGTCGCACCATCTATACGCCGTTTCGCCCCGAAGTCTTAGGTAGCGCTTCGTCGAGTGACACTGTCGCACTGGCAAAAGCAACCAGGGATGATCCGTGGGATGGTCGAGCTTCGCGTGAGGATGTGTTCATTCAGCGGATCAAGGGTCTCTCGCCGCAAATTAACGTACAAAACCTTGATCCCATTCTTGACGCGATGCGGGCGTTCAAGAGCCCGCGGGAGATTGCGACCATGCGTGAAGCAACGCGCATCGCCGGACTCGGAATAATGGAAGCTATGCGTGATGCGCAGCCGGGTATGTTCGAATATGAGTTACAGGCTGATGCCGAGTTTGTCTTCAAGAAGCACGGCGCATACGGGCCTGCCTATTTCGCTCTTATTGCCACGGGAACAAACACGCCTTACTCACACTATCACGCAAATACTGCGAAGCTGCGAGATGGAGATCTTGTACAGTTTGATTATGCTCCTGACTACAATTACTACGTCTCAGACGTGACACGTGTCTTTCCCGCTAACGGCAAGTTCACCCCGCGACAACGGGAGTTTTATAAGATCTACCTTCGCCTATACCAGGCACTAATGACCTCTATCAAGCCGCACGTGGCACCGCGGGACATCATCAAGGAGGCGGTCGTGAAGATGGACCGAATCATGACGTCCTACAGGTTTACCGATCCTAAGATCAAAGACGCCGCGACGCGCTTCGTCGAGCGCTATCGTTCGACTCAGGCGAATAGTCTCGGACACACGGTCGGAATGGAGGTGCATGACGTCCGTCTTCCGACTGAGACTCTCGAGCCAGGCGAGCTCTTCACTATAGAGCCGGCTATGACAATCCCCGACGAGCATATCGGAATCCGACTTGAAGACGTGATTCTGATGACTGAGAGCGGATACGAGAACCTCTCGACATTTGTGCCGATCGAGATTGGGGACATCGAGCGGTTGATGGCCGAACCAGGGTTGAGCGATACATATCTGAAGAGAAAAAAACAATGAGACTGGTCATCTACTTACTCTTGCTTCCGAGGTTCAGAAAAGCAAGTTGTGAATACCGGACCTACCGGACCGGAATTGAGCGTTGACACCCTGTTCAATTCTCCCTAATATGAACAGAATCATTGCCCATAGTTTCCACACGCGAACAGTGGATGATTTTGAAACGCCACTTTCGAGCGTAGAGACAAAGCGAAATCCCAGTTCGATGCTGAGAGGTCCGCGGGAAAAGTCTCCCTCATTATAGAGACGGTTCAGTTCTTAGGGTGTTCAGGTAGCGAAGACAACTCGAAATCGGAAGGATTCACTGCAGTGTCAATGCATCTGCCTCCCGGTTACTTATATGGCGAGAATCTAAGAAGCCACAACGTGGCGAGCTTCGCTTTGTCCGAACGCTTTTACCCCCCACAGTTCAAAACACCCAAGCATTCGCATAGACGAGCTTTGTTCTGTTTCGTTATTCAAGGCGATTATACGGAAAGCTATGAAGGGCAGATCCGCGAGTGCAGATCATCAACCCTGCTATTCCATCCGCCAGAGGAACTACATGCAGAATATTTCCACGACTCGGGCGGGCATTCCTTCATCATTGAGATCGAACCTGTCTGGCTAGCGCGAGTGCGCGAGCACGGGGGTTTGCCTGAAGCTGCAGCCAGATTCAACGGAGGAGTGATGGAATTGCTTGCGAGGAGACTCTACAAAGAGTTCGTGCAGATGGATGAAGTCTCCGACCTTATCATCGACGGGCTTATGCTCGAAATGATCGGAGAGTCGGCGCGTCGCTCACCGGTTCCTGGAGATACTCACCCGCCTCGCTGGCTCGAGCAGACAAGAGAACTTCTCCGAGCGCATTTTTCGGAGCAACTGAAATTGGCCGACGTTGCTCAGGCAGTCGGCGTCCACCCGGTTCATTTAGCACAGACCTTTCATAGGTTGTACCACTGCACCGTGGGTGACTTTGTGCGCCAACAGCGAATTGAATACGCGTGTCATGAGTTGGCCACTTCCGACTCGCCCATAGTGGACATCGCCCTCTCGGCAGGCTTTTGCGACCAGAGCCATTTCACCAGGACTTTCAAACGCCTGACAGGAATCGCACCTTCCCGCTATCGTGAGGCTCTTCGTGCCGCTTAGGCTCAGAGCGCCACTCGACTACGTCTCCTTGGTTCCGTATTTCTCTGTTGACCTTCAACGTTTCACCTCGCTCGTCGTGAGATCACAAAAGGTTTGGAGCGCGTGTCGGAATCAATTGGTATTTCAGCAATGGTCTCCTGACGGTCTTGGATCTCCAGGGTGGTGACTGCATTACCGCCGTTTCGCAGTACATACGAACCTGCCGTGAGACCGGATAAGTGCAGCCTGGCGACGTGTTTCGCGGGGTTGTCGCTCTCGAGTTGGAAACGAATCTCTGAAAAATCTTCTTTCAATACAATCGGCTGCGAGCTGACAAAGCGATCCGTATCCAAAACCATATGGAGCTTGCGCCGACCGCTGTCACCTAACAGAGCATGGAAGCGTCGCCGCAACCCGTCCTTCGGCGTGACCTCGATACCCGCAGTGGTCTTTCGCCAGTCGCCGCCAAAGCAGAACCGACCGAAGATCCGATCATCCGCGAGGATAGTGGCTGCGGTACGGAGCGCCCCGCTGTATCCCAGATCAACCTCGCTCGAGTAGTACCACGGGCCTCGGTGGTGGGGTTGGTTTAGCCATGTCTGGCCGTACGGAGCAGGTTCGAATCCGCCGCCCGCTCCGCCGTCGTTCTCCTTGCCTGGATACCAATAGCCGTAGTTTGACTGAGGCGTTCCCGTGTTCATCAGCGCCCACGCACTCAGGAACGATGCGTACCCCAGTTGTAGATACCAATCACGTTCACGAGCGGAATAGAGCGCATAATCAAGGACGGACCAGCCGCCCATCTGCGACATGTAAGTTAACGTGAATGAGTTGCCCCCACTTCCGCGGTAGTCGCTGCCCAATAAGTAGTACGCCGGTTCCAGCCAGCCCCGACAGAAGATGTTTGCCGCCAACTGGGTTTGCATGAACCGCTCGGCATTTTCCAACGGGATGCCGGTACTGTTTTCCCCCTGCTTGTCGGCGTGCTCGAGCGCGTACTTAGCCAGGGCGTGTGTGGATTCAAAACCCGTGGAATCGAACGCATACTCCGACTGGAACAGATTCAACTGGCCGTTGACGAAAGTTTTGACCTTCTGTTCCCAATGGCCCTTCAGGATTTCAGCCTCGGCCGTCATGCCGGCGCTTTGCAACTCAGCAATCAAATTCACGATCACCAACTCGTTGTAGAGTCCTGTCCGGTATGCAGACCAACGTTCTATCTGCATAGGAACGGTGAACAGGGCCACCGCGCTGCCGTAAGCACGCCGCAGATACTCCGCTGCCGGCAATGCTGTTTTGACCTGGGGATAGTTTTTCGCGATACGGTACATGCTTTCGTACATGAGGACGATGTGGGGATAGTCGTAGATTCGCCACAGATGGCGCTGACCGTTGCGTCCGGGATCGACGCTTTCACGGTTCGTCTTCCAATCGGGGATACCGTAGATGGCGTAAGGATAGGGTTCCTGAGTGGTTTGCTGGAGTCCGCCCCAAACAAAGTTCTTAATGTAGTAGTCGAGTGCTTCGACTTCGCCTTGCACGGGAAACTCGGCGTTCTTGGCGGCGAGGTAGGCCGGCTTGCCGAGTCCAGGATCGTCGCAGGTCACCGCGTAGATCCGCCAACTTTGAATGCGGTCATAGTTATCCGGGCTGAGCAACACCCGCGATTCCATGTTCCAGTCCGTTATCAGTCCGTTGTACCACTTGCCTGGGTCGCGATGCTGACTGCGAGCGAGGAATGCCGCCCGCTTCTTGATCAGGGTTTCAAGAGGCTCCGTGGAAAAGAACTCCAGGAACATGTGTTGTTTGTTCCCGTACCGGATTGTCAGACGATTCTCGCCGAGCTTTGAAAACTGAACCTGATACAAATGCATGTCGCCTTTAGTTCCCAGCGAATCAATTTTGGTTTCTGCAGGAAACTCGGCCTCAACAGCATTGATCGGTTGTTTTGTCCGCAGCGCGAAGCGTGCGAAAAGATCGTTTGGTACAGTCATACCGGGAACGACGTGCACATCAATCAACCCTTCATCCACGAGCGTTTGCCGAACGGCGTCGTAGTCGTCCGCCCACTGTAGTTTGAAACCGTAAGATTTGGTGTCGCCGGGTTGGCCCCTCGGCGCAAGCTTCAGGCTGGTATTTGGTTGACGCCACCGGGTGCCTTGCGCTCTTGCTTCGGTGCCTGCAGCCGCTGAGTGAATGTAAATACGATAGCCAACGCCGCTGCCCTGCCGACCGCTTTGTCCGTCACCTGGCCCCGGATTCATTCCCCGCTGAGCGTCCCAATACTCAAACTTGGTGTCTTCACGAGGCGTCAGCATGAGATAGGGGCCCACGTTATTGCTCCGCATCCAGAACGTGTACGAGTTGTATCCGGAAACGAAGCTATGCTTGAGAATGTTGATTCGCTGATTCTCTCCTCGAGGGGTTGATGTGGTTATGGGGAGCGGGATTGCCAGGTCGTCGATTTGCCGCGGTTGCACACCAACGTTCTTAATCGTCAACGACCAAACGATGGCCCGATCTTCGACAGCAATCTGCAAATCCAGAGTTAGCACCGGAACCGGCGTCGCTTGCGTACCGGCTGGTCCAGTATTGGAGCTCGCGGGGGCATACATGACCTGATAGTTTGCCACGTATATTCGCCCGTCCGCGCTCGGCGCGAACGTTACCTTCCCATCCCGAGCGAGCTGCGAGGTATCTGCCGATTGCCAGGCGCCGTCCTTTCCCCGATACCGCAGAGAAACGTCTCCGAGCCGTCTACCAGTCTGAACGTACTCCGTGTTAATGGGGTCCTGTGACCGTCGAAGACTAGTGATGGCCCCTGCATCGAGCTTGACCGCGAACTGCCCAGCAGCCGAAACCGTGGGTACAGGCTGGTTGGCCGTTTGCGATAGCGACTCGAAGGTACAAGCGAATAACAAACAGGCAATCGCGAGTATGCGCCAAAGATCAAAGGAACCAAGAAGCCGATCCTTCATGATGAGACCTTTCTGTTGCGCTCTCATTCACACCGCGGGTTTAGAGAGTGTGTGAAACTCGAATGATGAATCGATTGTCCTTCAACTCTAGCTCACCGCGACGAGCCACATCCTGGCATTTGAAATGCTCCAATCCGGCTCGAGTAATTATTAGCGCCTTTCTTGATGTAGTCGCCGACATACCAGATTGTGCAATCGTCGCAAGGGTCCATCGCAGTCTGAGTGTAGTCTTCCCAACGCATCACGTTCTGAACTCCCTCGCCGTCAACTAATATAGTCTCTTGAAGTGTTAACCGGCCGAGCGGATCGTTGGCGAGCCGAGCTGCAAAACGCTGACCTGGGAAGTTGGGAGTTCCGCCAAATGAGTAACCGATGCCGATGTTACCTTGACGATCCATAGCGGGACTGGCCATCCAACGGTAGAAGTTATCCGGTGCGAAAGTGCCCTGTTGATAAAGCTGCGGATCGCGATTCTTATCCAGTCTGAACTCGTACCAGCGAACACCGCCGCCACCTGCCGCGGTGTTGACCGAGTGAACAGCGACAATACATTCCTTGCCTCTCACCTTTCGATAGACGAGGCGAGCCATGATCTTGTCGCCCTGCGCGTCGAGCCGTCTGTCGGTGCCCGGTTGGGGTACGCAGTTAGTAAGTTGGCCGCCACACAGATATTGATAAGGAGCAACAGTTATCGGGAATGGGCCGGTGATTTTTGTGTTCGCCGGAGTCTTCCAGTCAACGTGAAATTTCCAGAAGAACACACGATCGTCTTCCAGAACATTCTTCAGTTGCGCTCCGCCAGCCGCCATCATGATGTTCGGCGCTCCAGCCGGAGGCAGTCCCCGGCCGTCAATGTCGGCATTGTTAAGAAAATTTACACCGTCGATGACGAAGCACTGTTCGGTTGCCGGCAAGCCTTTGAGCATCTTGCTTCGTTCGGCAACGCAGGCATGTTTCTGGATAATGTCATCGCTGGTGCTGGTCGGGTTGTAATAACCGTCGGGCCAGATCGCCGGCCGTGGATAATCTGGCAAGAAAGGTCGTAGAAATTCGTAACGGTAGTATTGCCCAAGCGGATCCGAGTTGACGCTCACTGCGTAGCACATTGAGTAGGGTCCCTGGCCTGAAGTTGCCGGGGCGGCTCGATTTGGATCTGAAGGGTTTGCTTGCGGAGGGGGAACAAGTTGGACAGGTGGACCAGGCTGATTAGGCCGACCTGACGGGCTTACCGCTACGGACTCACCGGACGCGGGAACGCGGGGTTGGTCAGGTCGGACAGGAGCCCGACCGAAGATTGGCATCACGATGAGCCAGCGGCCCGCCAATTGGTCGTAGCGAACCACCGCGTCGCCATTGTTGCGCGTCTCACACTGGCCGCCGAAGCCGGCGAAGACCGCCCGGGTCACAACCGGACCGTACAGAATCCTCCCCGTAGTGTTGAAGCGCTTCCCCTTCTTTGAAAAGACTGCCATCCGGGTATTAACAATTTGAACGACGTGGTCGGGGCCGACTGCGAGTGTGTTGTCAGAAGGATTGCGCAGGTTGGCGGTTCCCTGAGGTCCGTCAAACCCGAAGCCGAGTCCATCAAAACTCGCCACAACTCTTGCCGCAAGCTGTTTACCCTGCGACTTTTGTTCAACGGCGGCACCTGCTGTCATCAAGGGCGGTGGCTTTGGGGTCAGAGCCGGAGCGCTGCTCTGCTCCTCCGATCGTATTTGAAGCTCCTCTTCACCCGAGTCTGTCGCTGGAGCTCGCGAAGGATCTTCTACATTCGCATGTGCACCTTCGTCCCGAGGCCTTAGCCATGCGAGCGGTCGCGAAACATCATTCCTAGCGCCCTGTTGAACGATCACGGGACTCGAATGGACGTTGATGCTTGAAGACAGTACAGCTGCCGATAGGTCATGGGTGTTTGCGGTCCCATTATTCTGCGGCGGTTGTTTAGCAACGGACCCAAGAATGATTGCTCCGAATGCGATCGACAAAACGACTACTTTGAGAACTGAAAAGTATTTGATATCCGCCGAGGGCATGGTGACATTTTGTAAGAAGCGTCGTCTATTCATACTTTTTTTGCCGCCGCGGGCGCGACCGTGAGCCACTCAATCAACCAAAGCATGTTTCCCTTGCAACTTAGAAAAAAGCCCGGTCAGACTTCAGACCGGGCTTTCGAACTGCTACAGCGGCCGGTGTTCTAGAAACTGAGCGTGGCGCGCAGATTTATGGAGCGGGTTCCGTTTACCGAAGTTGGCCCGCAGGTTGGGCAGACAGCACGCTGAGGATCCATAACGCCGAACTGCGTGCTAAAGGTATTTAAAGCGGTGGGGGGAAGCCCTGTCGTGTCGCCGTATGTCCACCTCGGGTGGTTCAGGACGTTGTTGAGGCTGCCAAAAACCGACAAGCGAATACGCTCCGTAATGGCAAAGGTTTTGGTCATCGAAACGTTCCAGTCAAACGAATTCTTGTCGCGGAGAAACAATGTCTGCCCAAACTCACCGGGCGTCGTGTTCCACGTAAGGAATTTAGGATTGGCCCTAAAATCGGTGCCGATAAGCGCCGGGTCGACGCCAAGCCGCTGCAGATCTGTAGTGGTACCCGCTGGTCTACCGGTTAAGCGAATGCGTTGTGCGTTGAACATGTCCTGAATCTGAGCCAGAGTGACGCCTGGAGCTAGCTGAACGCCGTTTCTAGTTGGGTTGTTACTGTTGTTGACGGTCTCGAAGCCACCAGTCAATTGGATAGGCTGGCCGGTACTGAACACAAAGATCGAACCCACGGTCCAATCGCCGAGCACGCCGTTGAGAATTGAGTTATTAAACGACAGCCACTTCCCACGTCCGACTGGCAGATCATACGTTCCAAATGTCTGGATGATATGGCGGATATCAAATTGAGATACCCGGCGATCCAGGTCGATGTTCCGCAAAGTTGTAAAATCGAGACCCTGGTTCGCGTTGTCGGTAGCAAGATTAGTCATACTCTTGCTCCAAGTGTAGTTAGTGGTCCAATTCAGACCGCGCGAGAGACGCTGCCGAAACTGAACCTGGAGTCCGTTGTAGCTATCCCACCCGGTGTCATCCACATAACCCATGCGACCGGCGACGTATGGATTGAGCAGGAAAAAGTTGAGCGGGTAGGCTCCAGGCGCGTTCGCCGTTGGCAGAACCCGGGCGCAAGGACTGAAGTTGCTGCCGAACATGCGGCAAACGTAGTTCTGATTAGTGGCCAGAGTAGTGGCTAGCGCGCCGGCCTCACCATTTTGCAGGTTGGTGATGAAGGTGGTGGACGCATACCCGCTACCCGCCGCGATTGCCGCCAGCGCGCCTCGCGGGCCGAAAGCAGCGTCGAAGATCGGCGTCGCCACCTGGCCGGGGCGTCCCTGGTTCGCGAAACTGGCTACTCCAGCCGACTGGTTAATGGTCAGGTTATTGCGCGCGTTCTTGAATTCCTGCAGAAATCCGTTTTCGAAGATGTTGACCTCATTCAGATTGCTTGTCCTCCAGGCGAGGTGAGTCTGATTGCCGACATATCGGACTTCCAGCACAGTGTTGTTCCACAACTCGCGCTGTACGCCAAAGTTCCAGTTGATCGTGTAGGGCGCCCGCAGCGTTGGGTCAAACCCGTTGATTGTGCGCACGAACGTCTGGTCCGCCTGGTTGAGCACCTTCTTATACTCGGTAGTGGCGAACGCGAACGACGATGCTGTCAGCGGATTGGCAACGATGTTAGAGAGTGTATAGAACGCCGGTAGGTTGGTTTGTCCCGGCTGTCCCGGTACAAGAGTGGTGGCATTGATTGTCTTACCGGCGTTAGTGCCAAGGTTCTGAGCAAAGAATTGTGTGCCTTCGTCATAAAAAACCAGTCCATAGGAACCGCGTATGACGGTCTTGGAACCGCCAAAGAGTTTGCCCATCCGACCCTTGGTTATGTTTGGATTCCACGCGAACCCAAGGTTAGGAGCGAGATTGCGCCAATCAGTCTTGTACGGTACTCGGCCAACTTCCACCGTGGGATTGTTGTTTCCGCTGAGTTCACCCGGAGTAAACAGACTCCTCGATGGACCAAAAAGACTCGCCAAATCTGGGACTGCGGCAAGTCCCTTGACATCATGCATCGGACCCTGGACCTCCCAACGGAGCCCGTAGTTCAAGGTCAGGGTCGGTTTGATCCGCCAGCGATCCTGTATATAGGCGCCACCCATGCGTGAGGCGGTCCAGGTGAAGTTATGGAAGCCATCGTATTTGAGAGTTTCGGGGTCGACGACCTTGGTGAAGTTTGAGGCGGCAACGCGACCGGTCAAAGTATTATAGAGAGCCAATGGGTTGGCCAGTTCGTTAGGGTTAATGCCTGGTAGTGTAGCCGCAGTGAAGGCAGTGGCCACTTGCAAGGGATCGCCATTCGGCGTACCGGTCGTGTATGTGGGCACTGGAAATACCTGTGCGATGTCCTTCCAATCAGTTTTGCGGTAGCTGGCGCCGATGGTGATGGAGTGGTTTCCGCGGTTCAGCGTCAGTGTGTCGTAGATCGTTGTAATGAAATGGCGGCCGGTAGTGTTTACCTGATCGATAAATGGCACTGTGGGGCCAAACGGCAGAGTGAGGCCGATGCGCAACGGCTTGCCATCGACCTGATAGTAGGGACCATAGGCTGCGGATGCATTCGAGTCGCCACTGTGCTGCACTCCGTAGCGGAATTCGTTCAATGTTTGGGGCGTAAATGTGGACTGGATGGCGGCGGCCCAAACAAAGTAGCCAAGGCGAAAGGGATTTGTCCTGCTAATATCCGGTACGGGCATGCGTCTTTCACCCGCCTGCCAGCTGTGCCTGTAGTTCCACACCCAGGTCACCTGCTGTTTCTCCGTGAGGAAGTAATCGAACCGAGCCGCGGGAAAGTAGGCATAGAGGTTATTCTCAGCTCCCCATGTATACGTGTCACGGTTCGGGTCGGTATCCGCAATCTGGGTGGAATTTTGCGGGATCTGATTGTTAACCGCGAGAATCTGCTGCGCAACCGGATCGAGCGTAGTCGGAAACGCGGGGTTTCTCTGTGTGGCAAGAGTAAACACGTTTCGCGTTGTCAACTGGTTTGTCCCCGTCGCAACATACGTAAAGTCGCCACGCTGGGCCGCGGGAGTCAACACCGTAATGGTGCGGGCAGTGTTTATCGGGGAATAAGCACGTTCGTAGTTGACAAAGAAGAACAACTTCTTTTTCAAGGAACCAACAGGAATCAATGGACCTCCGAGGTTGCCTCCGTAGTTTTGCGTCCGATTGAAGAGCCGCTGGAGACCCTGAGCATTTCTGGACCACGTATTGGCATTGAACCTCTCGCTTTGGGGCTCGTAGAACGCGCTGCCGTGGTACTGTTCGCCGCCACGCTTGGTGGTGAACTTAATATTCGCTCCGCTTTGCGCTCCTGAGTCGGCGCCGAGTCCGCCCGTCTCCACCGACACTTCCTCGACTGCGCCCAGACGTACCGGAACGGTCATGAAGAAAACGGTGCCGCCGCTCTTAAAACCGTTCGAGGCATCATTGATTCCGTCAACGGTGACGTTAACCGCGCCGCCGGGCAGGTTGTTATAACGTGTGCTGCCTCCGTTGGGAGGAGATGCTCCCTGAGCAAGCCTCGCCAGAGCGAGGACGTTGCCGCGATTTGCGAGCGGCAATTCATTAACCGCCTTCGGTGCCAGGGTACTTGCCACTAATTGGGAAGAAGTCTCAAGCACCTGCGTAGCACCTTCGACTACCGTGATTGTTTCTGTTGGCTGACCGACTTCAAGGCTGACGCGGATGTCCGTAGTCTGGCTTGTCGAAACAGAGATGTTTTGTAAGAGCGACCTTTGAAACCCCGGCATCGTCACGGTGACCTCATACACGCCGCTGGCCAAATCCGGAAAAAAGAAGGCACCCCCTCCGCCCGTGGTTGCTTCTTTTGTAATTCCGGTTTTCGAGTCCTTCAAGACAACTTGAGCGTTCGGGACCACGGCGCCGGCCGGATCATGAACCGTTCCGGAGATCGCTCCAACGACCCGTAGCTGCGCAAATACCGACTGCCCGCCGAGTACCAGCACGGCAGCCATCGCTATGATGGTTAGCCTTGGAACGCGCTCACGTTTCATACTCCCTCCCTCCTTAGGCAGACACCATCTTCGCGATGTCTGGGGTGATCAGCTACAGAATTTCCCCTGAGCTGTGAGTTACGAAAGCTTCGACCTTCGAAGGTTTGCAACAACTTCACTGAACGCTAATCATTTTGGTGTCAGTTAACACGGTTGATAGATCGGCGTCTTGTACGATTCAGACACCGGTTGTACTAGCTTATGGTTCGGTGAGCCTTCGCGTTGCCAGCGGTTCGGCCTGTTCCTGAGGCTGGGGAACCAAGTAATGATCTGGATGGGCTGAAGACTCCTCTACTTCACCTTCCATTCCTGGATGCCAGTCGACCACTCGGGCTGCAGCGTGACTTCGAGGCGCAAGGCACTGGTCTTGACGGGCTTGAACATGACCTTGTTGTAGCGGTCCTTGTCGACGCCGTAGGAACCGCTCGTCTCAACAGGCTTCCACTCCTCGCCATCTTTATAAAGGACACGCCATGCTTTCGGTACCCGGCACTGTCCCGTGCCAGTGTCGTCAAACCAGTAGACTTCGGTCTCCGAAACCGAGGACGGATTCTGGAAAGACAACTCAACCCATTCCGTTGTGCCTTTCTTCGGCCACCAGTGGAAGAAAGAGTTTGAAGCATCTCGGGACGATTGGGGTTCGGCCTGGTCGTTGATCGCGCGCGGGTTCTGTCCGCCCGATGTGGCGACCTTGCTTGTTGAAGCAACCGTCGGCCAGGGTAAAGGTCGCGCGTGCGACTCGTCTTTAGGAATCCAGACGAGCATCTCGCCAACGCCGCGGTTTGCCCAGGCGTAGTAGGGAATTGCCGTGAAGTCCTGTTCTCTTTTATTAATGCTTCCTTGCTCGTCATAGGCGAGACTGATGACTCTGGCTTTTACGATTTCAACACCATTGAGCAGGTCAGGTCTAAACTCAGCGACTAGTTTTGCATCGTCGGGAAGCACAAGGTTGCGCACCCGCCCACCCGGATTGTCGGGCCACTCCACGGCATAGACGATGGGCCCGCGTTGTAGGGCGACACGGCCGCGGTCAGCTTGCACGAGTTCATTCGCCAGTATCCGGCGCACAGGCATCGGAAGGACGAGTTCGATAACGTCTCCTTGCTTCCATCTGCGATTCACGCTGGCATAGCCTTTATTAACATTAAGCGGTGCGGGTTTGCCGTTCACCTTAAGCACTACTGGTTCTTCAACTGTATCGACAAATCGGTAGAGGCTACTGGGTACCGGTTCGTTCCGCGCCCAGCCGGGAATACGCACGTTGATCGTGAGGTTGCTGCTGCGGTCTGGAGAGACGGTCATCTTTACAGTGCCGTCCCATGGGTAGCGCGTCTCCTGTACGAGCTTTAGCTTGCGTCCGTTGTCCATCTTGATCTCAGCCGTGCTGCCGACGAAAAGGTTGACGTAGAGAGAATCGCCTTGTTGTGCATAAACGTATCCAGGGACCGACGGCAAGAATCGCGTAATGTTACCCGGGCAGCAAGCAACCCCAAACCAGGGGCTGCGCTTGTGTTGGCCCGCCGACTCCAGTGGGTTCGGATAGAAGAATGACATGCCATCGAGTGACACACCGGAGATGAGGCCGTTATAAAGCGTGCGCTCCATCACGTCGATGTATTTGGCATCGGCATGAAGGAGAAAGAGGCGTTGATTCCAGAAATCGTTGCCGACCGCTGCGCAGGTTTCGTTATATGCACTCATGTTCGGCAATTCGTACGGCCCACCAAAGGCTTCTCCCGATCCCGTCGCGCCGATCCCGCCTGTTATGTAGAGCTTCTTCTCAGCGACATCACCCCAGATTTTATCGATCGCGTTAACGTACGAAAGGTCGCCGGTTAGAGCGGCGACATCCGCCATGCCCGAATACATGTAAGTCGCACGGACGGCGTGACCGACAGCTTCTGTCTGCTCTGTAACTTTAGCTTGCGATTGATTGTACTTGCGCCCGCTTCCACGCGAGCCGTCAGGGCCACGCGCGTCGAGCATAAACTTTGCAAGGTTCAAGTAGCGCGCGTCGCCGGTAACGCGGTAAAGCTTGGCGAGTCCCATTTCGGTAATCTGGTGGCCCGGCCAGATTGACTGTTTCCCTGGTCCAAACGTCTGGTCGAGTAAGTTTGCTGCTTTCAGAGCGATGTTGAGCAGGGTTCGTTTGCCTGTTGCCTGGTAGTGTGCTACCGCTGCCTCATAAAGGTGACCCAGGTTGTAAAGCTCGTGGCTGTCAACCTTCTCCAGTTCCCAACGTTTCGTGCCCGCCCACTGATGGGGATGAGTCGGGTCAATTGTGCGTGTCGTGTAAAGGTATCCGTCGGCTTCCTGCGCTGCCGAGATTTTGACGATCAGGTCATCCAGGTAAGCATCTAGTTGAGGGTCTGGCTGTACGCTCAGCGCGTAGGACGCACCCTCGATTACTTTATAGACGTCGGTGTCGTCGAAGGGATATCCGGGTGGAGTCTTATCTTGAAGGGTCTCGCCCCGGAGAGCCGCGGCGGCGCGCTCGAAGTTGTAGATACGTTTTGTTTCTTCGTCCTTTTTGAAGGCAAAAGGGATGGTGACCTTGCGGTTGATCTCGAGCCGCGGCGCCCAGAAGCCGTCGTTGAAGTGCACTGAGGTGAATGGAACTGGCTTGACAGGGTAATCTCGCGGCTGGTTCGCGGGGGTCGTAGCAGCCGGCGGGATCTTTCGTTGACTCAGCGACGGAACGGCCGCATAGCACAGGGCTAAGCCTATCAAGACCACATACGCTGTGAGCCATATTCTTCGGTAACTCATAAACAACTCCTTGCAGACGTGTTTGAATCGGCCGAAGCGCCACTCCGTGGGTGCCCTGGCGTTCTCACCCTTCAAGCCGTGCTACATCCCAGTGCTTACAGAGCTAACGCTTTTAGGATCCTGCTTTTGTTCAATCTTGTTCCAATCCGGTGGCTCAATGCCCAGAAGATGGTGGACAAAAAAGTCGAAGCGCTTCCGTTCGCCGTACTCACCGCCAGGTGAATGTCCCTGTCCGGGAAGAACTATCAGATCGAAGGTCTTGTTAGCCTTTATCAAGGCGTTGACAACCTGCATCGTCGATGCGGGGTCGACATTGTTATCCATCTCTCCTACAGAAAGGAGCAGGTTGCCACGAAGTCTGTAGGCGTTATCGACATTGGATGAGGCTGCGTATTCAGTCCCGAGCGGCCAGCCCATCCATTGTTCATTCCACCAGATCTTATCCATGCGATTGTCGTGACAACCGCACGATGACACACAGGCCTTATAAAACTCCGGATGGAACAGAAGGGCCCCCAGAGCGCTTTGCCCGCCGGCGGAGTGACCGTAGATACCAACACGACTGATGTCGTAATACGGGTATTTTGCAGCGACAGCTTTGTGCCAAAGGATCCTATCGGGAAATCCTGCGTCCGCGAGATTCTTCCAACAGACATCCTGAAATGCTTTGGACCGATTGGAAGTACCCATGCCGTCAATCTGTACTACGATGAAGCCGAGCTCGGCCTGGGCCTGCATTGCGTAGTACGGACTGAAAGATTTGGGCACGAAAGAATCCTGGGGCCCTGCGTAGATGAATTCGATCACTGGATATTTCTTCGCAGGATCGAAATTTGTCGGTCTGATTATGATGCCCCAGATATCAGTCTTGCCATCACGAGCCAACGACGTGAACACTTCGGGCGCGCGCCAGCCGGCTTTGGTGAGTCCCTGAATATCTGCCCGTTCGAGTTCCTGCAAGACCTTTCCATCGGCCGTGCTGCGCAGTTGTGAGACGGTTGGGAGATCAACACGAGACCACGTGTCGACGAAGAATCTCATGTCTTCGGAAAACCTGACGTCGTGATTCGCATCGGCTTCCGTTATCCGAGTAAGCCCAGTGCCGTCGAAATTGATTCGATAGTAGTAGTTGAAGTAGGGATCTTTACCGGGATACATGCCACTTGCGCGAAACCATATCTGACGTTTTTCTTCGTCGACTTTTTCCACGCCGCGAACGACCCAATCGCCTTTTGTGATCTGATTCTTGACTCGACCGGTCTCAGGGTCGAAAAGGTAAAGATGGTTCCATCCGTCGCGTTCCGACATCCAGACTATTTCTTTTCCATCCTGAACGTCGTAACGATACTTCTTGCCGGAATAACAGAAGAACGTCTTGCTCTCCTCGCTAACAAGCGCGCGGGCCTTACCAGTCGTGGCGTTAACTTCGATGATTCGGTACACCTGATGTCCTCGTTGGTTATATTCAAAGGTGAACGCGTGACTGTCTTTGCGCCAGACGGGATTCGAGATGTCGTAGGCGTTTGAGAATAGGGTCTTGTCCACGTCAAGCTGCTTTTTAGCGCCGAGCAAAAACAGAACCGGCTGCTCGATATCGAGTGTGTCACCGGGTTTGGCATACTCGATAGTCGAATACTTCGGCTGCAGCTGATCTGTGGGCGACGACTCGATGTATTGAATCTTCCGATGATAGCCCGGTCGCACACGGTAAGCCGCGATGGCTCTTGAATCAGGCGACCAGTTGATCGAATTGAGCGCGTAGTAGTTGTTCTCGGAACCGTCAAAGCTGACGGCGAAATCTTCTTTGCTGCCCTTTGCGCGCACATAGACGTTAAAGTTTTTTACGAACGCGTCCCACATTCCGTCTGGGGAAGCATTAGGCTGATCCGGAGGTCGGTTTTGTTGTGATCGGGGAAAACTGATCCCGCTGCGATCGGCAGGGTTTATTCTAGTGCAGGTGTACGTACTAAGACTGCATTTCCAGCGAGTATCAGTCGCGGCGGGTGGCCCTTGCGGGTTGTTGCGAGCGACAAACTCAATGGCTTGTTCGTTGTCGACGTAGATGAGAGCGGAAAATGGAAGATCTAAAGCTGCGTACTTGGTGCCTGCCACTGCAGACAGGGAAGCAGCAAGCTTCTCATGATCGAAGGCCGGCTTCTTAGTAAGGCTTTCGGCGTCGAACAAAACAAACTCGTGCCCGCCTTTTACAGATTTCCTGTACCAAAACCGGCTTGTCTTTTCGACCCAGTTGGCCCGTTCAGCCACGTTTATCGCGAGTCCCTGAAATTTGCTGCGAAGGGATTGAGCGCGCTCATAATCGACCAGCGTTCCTTGCGCGCAAACAATCGTGGCTAAAAGCATCATGCATCCGGACAGGATCGCTATTCGAGTGGGGATTCTTTTTTTCATCATATCTCACCTGGAGTAACGCAAGCTGTTAGCTTGCGTCCTGCGCACCACGCAAGCTAACAGCTTGCGTTACTGCGGCAATTTGCGTGATAGCCGATTGCCAATTGCAATCTCACTAATCATTGACGTCGTCGCGGTGGAATGTTCTTTCCATAATATAAATCCATCGGAATATGGTGATCCAAGTAGAAGCGCCCAAGCAGTTTGTAAAGTCGTGGATCATCTCGGCGTGGCTTCTTCCAGTTCCGCTGCTCGGGTATGTCAGTCGTCGATTCAGACTGAGCCATTACTCCGACGTGCATTTTTTTCGCGATCATTTCTCTTCGCAGGTCGGGTCGGTTTACCAACATGTGGATCACGATACTTCACTAGAATTGAACCTTAACCGGACGTCCGGCGAAGACGATCGTACGAGTCGCCTTTTCGGATGCGATGCGAACCTCGATCCTGCGCCTCAATGGTGAAAGCAAGCGCAAGCTCTCGGCGAGTCGAAGGGTCAAACGACGCTTGCTGTCGTTCCAGGTCATGTGGATCCCCATCCACTCCCCGTTGCGGTAATTAAAAGTGGTGCCGTCGTCTTCATAGAGTACGAAAGCGGCACTAGCGCCCGGATAGATCTGCAGCGTGAGCGGGCCGTCCACCTTCTCTCCGGTGTACTGCTTGACTGGTCCCAGCGGAATGATCGCGCCCTCGCGCACGAACAAGGGCATTGTGGACAAGTCAACCGCTTTCGCAATCTCGCGCCCGCCTTCGATCTTCTCCTCGGTCCAGAAGTCGTACCAATTACCGCGTGGAAGGTAGACTTGGCGCGACTGAGCACCCTTTTCAGTAACGGGGGCCACTAGTATGTCGCGACCCCATAAGTACTGGTCACCTCGTGCTACGGCTTGCGCATCCTCAGGATAATGCAGCCAGAGCGCCCGCATGATCGGTAGGCCTGTTTCGTGGCTCTCACGAACGACAGAATAAAGATAGGGCATAAGCCGGTAGCGCAGCTCGAGGTACTTGCGACAGATCGGTTCCACTTCCGGATTGCGCAACTCGCTCGTGTCGGGATTGGCAGCGCCGCCGGTATAGTTGGCGATTTCGTCCGGTCCCAGTTCGCCGGTGTTCCAACCCCACGGTAAGCGCAGGTGCCAGGTCCGTCCGTGGGCACGGAACAAAGGGCAGAAGGCCCCGAACTGGAACCAACGCACATGCAACTCCCCCGTGTATTCCTTCGTCGGCACGAAACCACCGATGTCTGTCCCCCAGTAAGGGATTCCTGTCAGCCCCGTGTTCACTGCGACCGGAACATGCGTCTTGAGCGTTTCCCAGGTCGAATAGACGTCGCCCGACCAGAGGAACGCCGCGAATCGTTGCATGCCGGCATACCCGTTACGATGCAGCGCAAATGGCCGCTCATTCGGACGCAACTGTTGCGAGCCTTCCCAATACATCCGATGGCGCGCAAGACGTGACGGTCCGTCGAGGCCGTCGCCCTGGTCGGGCCACCAACCGTCAACGCCTACGTCATAGAGCTGCTTGTGAACCGGCCAGTAGCAACTAACCTGCCTCTCGTCCGGCCACCGATTATCAGGCGTTCGCCCGCTTGGCAGTGCCGCAGCCGTACACGGATCATTCACAGTGCCGGTAAGACGTCGGCCTTCAAGGACGGTGTGCAGCACCACTTTGAAGTGTTGCGCGTGCAACTCGTCAATCATCTTCCTGGGATCAGGAAAGTTCTTTGGGTGCCAAGTAAACTCGCCGTTGTGCGTGTTCCAACCAGACGGCGTGAAGTCTGTGCCCAGGTAAATGAGTGCATCGCACGGCAGCCTCTTCTCGCGGAAAGTGCGAGCCACCCACATGATCTCGTCTGGCCCGCTGAGCGTCCGATGTGATTGCAAGTAGCCGAGTGACCATAGCGGAGGCATCTCCGGGCGACCTGTCAGCCGCGCATACTCGCCCATCACCTGAGTGGGCTCGCGGGCAGAGACGATAAAAACATCGAGCGGCAGAGCAGTCGCCAATTTGATAGGAGAAAAAAGACCTTCCTGGCCGGTGAGGTCGAGCGTTCCAAAAGGTTGATGGATCAACATCGCCCAACCGCTGGTACCGATGAGCCATGGAACAGGCGCGCGGCCGCCATGGGTTCGCAAGCGATACCCGCCTTGACCGCTGCGCATCTGATCCACCTCACCGCGACGGTCGAACTGTGGCCCACCCTCGCCAAGCCCGAGGACTGGTCCATCACCCAAATTAAAGAACAGCGCACCCGTCTGCTGATCAATACGAAGCTTTTGGACCAGGCGTCCTTTGTCTTCAACCGAGATACTTACCGGATCGTGTTCAATCCTCACCAACAAATTGTCTAACCGCACACTTTCCGTTTGCGCCAGAGTTCTGAACCGAGCGCGAGGTGGCGCCCAAGATTGCTGAACCAGTGAGTCGTCATATTGAATTGGTTTGGGTCGCGCGTCTTCGATCGGGAGCAGGCTGATGCGCACAGTGCGCGAGCTAACCGGAGCCACCATGATCTCAACCGACCGGCCGGCAATCACGACGGCTTCTTTTGCTGACTTCGTGCTGGTTGCCAGCAGTGCGCCAGTGCCCGCACACATTAAATTTCTCAGCACTTCTCGGCGTGAGATTGGCCTGCTCACAGACTTGGTTCTTTACGTTAGAGTCGATACGCTATGCTTCACGCAAAATGGATGCTTGTTTACAGCGAAAACGTGCATCCGTCAAGTTCATTATCGTGGTAAGCGGATCGCGAGGCATTTTAGATCAATTCGATCCTAAGCAGATACAATCAGCCTCTGAATCGTACAAGACGCCGAGCTTATCAAGCGTATTAAGTTTTCCCATGGCCTCCGACGCCCGGTGTTACCTGAGGTGATGAATCGATCGAAACCGTTTTGATGTTCTCCCGATTCTTTCGAACATTCTTTCAAAGTCAAATGATGCCGATAACTCCGAAAACGATTCTGACTCTCAAGCTTGCCATCGTTACTCTCCTCGTCGGCGGCGCCGCCAGTGCTCAGCAAATCAAGAGCGCGATTCCTGACGTCGCTCGTCCCCTCCCTTTGTCGGCAGTGCGCCTGACCGGTGGTCCGCTAAAGCACGCGCAGGATTTGGATGCGGAGTATCTGCTTAAGCTGGAACCCGATCGCATGATGGCCTACTACCGCAAACGGGCCGGACTGGAACCCAGGGCTCAGGGCTATGGCGGCTGGGACGGAGACGGCAGAAACCTAACAGGACATATTGCCGGACATTACCTCTCAGCCGTTTCGTTGATGTATGCCGCAACGGGTGATCCACGCTTCAAGGAGCGAGCTGACTACATCGTCAAAGAGATGAAGGAGGTTCAAGACAAGAACGGGGACGGTTATCTCGGGGCACTCGAAGGCGCCAGACAGAAGTTTGCCGAGGTTGCGGCCGGAAACATTCGTTCAAGTTTTTTTGATCTCAACGGCCTCTGGTCTCCCTGGTATACCCTGCACAAGACCTACGCCGGGCTGCGAGATGCTTACCGCTTCAGCGGCAACCGAACCGCGTTGGAACTGGAGATCAAGTATGCCGCGTGGGCCGAAACGATTCTTTCCAAACTTGATGAAGCCCAGACTCAGAAGATGCTCAACACTGAGTTTGGAGGCATGAACGAAGTACTCGCCGATCTTTACGCCGACACCGGCGACAAGCGCTGGCTAAGGTTGTCTCACCATTTCGATCATCATGCTGTGATCGACCCGCTTGCGCGGCGCGAGGATCACCTCGCAGGCTTACATGGCAACACCCAGGTTCCGAAGCTGCTTGGCGTGCTGATGCAGTACATCTACACCGGCGACAAGTCAGAAGGCGTGGCCGCCGAGTTCTTTTGGGATGCGGTGGTTGACGATCATACCTATGCAACTGGTGGTCACGGAAAGGACGAATATTTTGGCCCGCCTGACCAACTCGCTGAACGGATCGACGGGCGCACCGATGAGAGCTGCAATGTTTACAATATGCTCAAAATGACACGGCGTCTTTTTGCTATCCACCCCGACATTAAATATGCCGAGTATGAAGAGAGGGCTTTGTTCAATCACGTGCTTGGCTCAATTGACCCGGAGGACGGTCGGACTTGTTACATGGTCCCGGTAGGTCGTGGCGTCAGGCATGAATATCAGGACATGTCGCGAAGTTTCACCTGTTGCGTAGGGAGCGGCATGGAGAGCCATGGCCTTCATGGCGATGGGATCTACTACGAGTCGGGCGCTCGTCTCTGGATAAATCTGTATGTGCCGTCCACGGTCAAATGGAAATCAGCGGGTGTCGGCTTGACCATGGCTACAAGCTTTCCCGAAGGCGAGTCGGCCACGTTGAAGCTGACGTTGCAGAAACCAAAACAGTTAACACTGGCTCTTCGTCGACCGTCGTGGGCCGAGGCCGGGTTCGAGGTGAAGGTAAATGGGAAGGTTGTGAAAGAAATGTCGAAGCCCGGTTCTTATGTCGAGTTGAAGAGGACATGGAAAACCGGCGACACGGTTTCGCTTGTTTTACCTAAGACACTTCGATTAGAGGGATTACCTGACAATAAGAACAGGGCTGCCTTGATGTGGGGGCCTTTAGTACTCGCCGGTGATTTGGGGCCGGAGAGACGAGGACCAGGGGACCCGATTCCTTCGTTTGTCGCTCAGGAACGGCCCGTGAGCGAGTGGCTGCAACCCGTGCCCGATAAACTTGGCATTTTTCGGAGCGTGGGAGTAGGTCGTGGAGTCGACGGTGGAGAGAAAGAAATGGAGTTCGTGCCTTTCTATCGGCTGCATCGCCGGATGTATTCCCTCTATTGGGATCTCTACTCCCTGGATGGATGGAACAAGAAAATTGAGGAGATCGCCGCCGAACAAACCAGGCAGCGCAAATTGGAAGCGGCCACCATTGGCTTCGTACAGCCCGGCGATCCGGAGAGGGAAAAGACTTTCAACCAGCAAGGCGAAGAAACTGCGCCTGATCGCGCGATGGGCCGGCAAGGTCGCCGGGGCAGGAAATGGTTCTCCTTCGATCTCCCTGTCGATTCGACTAAGCCAATCGCTTTGGTTGTGACTTACAACAGCGAAGAACGTGGCAATCGTACCTTTGAGATTCTGGTCGACGGTGAGCGCGTGGGCGAGGGCACGATCGAACGAAGCCCGCCAGGCAGCGCTTCGGGGCATTTCTTCGATGTCGACTACAAGATTCCGGTGGACTTGGTGAAGGACAAGAAAAAGCTGACAGTGCGCTTTCAGGCAACGGGCAACAACGAGACTGCGACGGTCTTTGGGGTGCGAACCATCCGGGCTGACGCGGAAAGGTAAGCTCCAGAGAAGCCACACCGAGCCCGATGCATGTTAGCTGAATCGTGAACAACTTGAGTCGCAGTAGCGCCATTATAACGGGCACGTGTCTCATGTTGATTCTGATTTTCAACTTTACGCCTGCTGATCACCTCGAGCGCCGCACCGCGAATGGTTACCACCACCTCGGGGATCTGACCCCTCCGTGTGCGTGTGGGTGGTGCCGGCGAGAGTAGACGGAGTTGGAGCCTACCATCTTCGCCAGCAACTCACGAAGGAGCGGGATGCCTACACTATCCCACTCAAGAGCAGCACCACGTGGATCGAACTGCTCGACGGTCATTAGGCTTCTGATTTGTTCGGGTGCTTTGGTATATTACAGCCTCGCTGGAGTCATCCACCCAAGCCGGTCGAGTGACGCACAAAGCTTCTAATCAAGCCAACATAACTGATCAAAGGGGCCAGGGTACTTATAGACAGTATGGACAAGTATCGAAACTTCATTGGCGGCAAATGGGTCAGTTCCACCTCGTCGCACACCATCGAAAACATAAACCCGGCTGACACCGACGACGTCATCGGAACCGTAACTCAAGCCACCCGTGAGGAGGCGCGAGCTGCCGTGGAAGCTGCCGCCGAGGCATTCCGAGGCTGGCGCAAGACGCCAGCGCCATCACGAGGCAAAATCGTCGCTCGCGCTGCGCGACTGATGGAAGAAAACAATGAAGAATTGAGCCAACTCCTGACCCGCGAAGAAGGAAAGACGATTGCAGAGTCGCGCGGTGAACTGCAACGGTCAATCAACGTCGCTGATTTTTGTGCGGGGGAATCTCGACGACTAAATGGTGAGACTATACAGTCTGAGTTGCCGCTTAATTTCGCTTACACGATGAAGCAACCGCTCGGGGTTGTCGCCTGCGTTACCCCCTGGAATTTTCCGATCGCCATTCCTGTATGGAAGATTGCACCCGCTCTGGTTGCGGGAAACACAGTTGTCTTCAAACCTGCGAGCTTGACGCCAGCAACTGCGGTACGCATCGTCGAGATATTTGAAGAGGCGGGGATACCAGCGGGAGTACTCAATCTAATTTTGGGTGCCGGTTCGGATGCGGGAGCCGAGATTATTGGCCACCCGGCGGTGAAGGCGGTTTCGTTTACGGGATCGAATTCCGTCGGCATTCGCCTCTACGAACAGGTGTCGCGGCGAGGCGCAAAGGTGCAATGTGAAATGGGGGGCAAAAACCCGGTAGTGGTGATGGAGGATGCGGATTTGAATCTCGCCGTTGAATCCACAGCACAGGGAGCATTTTGGTCGTCGGGCCAACGCTGCACTGCCACCAGTCGGGCGGTTGTAGTGAACGAGGTTGCTGACGAGTTTGTACGCCGAGTTTCAGAGCGAGCCAAGTCGATGCGGCTCGGCAACGGAGCTGATGCAAAGACAGAGATGGGACCGAGCGTCGACGAAAGTCAGTTCAAAACCGTTCTTCAATACATCGACATTGGCCGGGAAGATGGCGCAACGCTGGTTTGTGGCGGCACACGGGCAACCGGCCCTGGATTGGAAAAGGGCTTCTTCGTTCATCCTACAGTTTTCGATCATGTCACACCTGATATGCGGATCGCTCGTGAGGAGATCTTTGGTCCTGTCCTTTCAGTTCTGCGTGTGAAGAACTTTGAAGAAGCTATGCAGGTAGCAAATGATTGCGAGTATGGTTTGTCATCTTCAATTTTTTCAAGCGATGCAGGGCGAATTTTTCGTTTTGTCGACGAGATCGAAACCGGCATGACCCACATCAATTCGCCGACCACTGGAGGCGAGGCTCACATTCCATTCGGCGGTATCAAAGGAACCGGAATCGGAGATCGCGAGGAGGGATCGACGGCGCTGGATTTCTATACCGACCTGAAAGTCGTTTACGTTGACTATACGGGACGCAAACGTGAGGGGAATCTTTATTGAGTGTTTCATCAAGGACAATAAACGTGGTGTCGCTCATGTTGCGAGATTGGTTTCACCTAATGCTTTTGTTTTGTTTACTGGCTGCGGGGAAGGCAATGCCTGCCTCCACGATTGAGTGGCACCGAACATTCGGGCCAGCGCAAGAGCTTGCGAAGTAAACCGGCAAGCCGATGTTGATAGATTTTAGGCTGATTGGTGTGAGCCCTGCAAAGAGATGGAGAGCAGGTTTTGGTCGCAGGCTCAGATTATCGAAATCTCGAGAAAGTTTGTATGTGTCTCGCTGAACTTTGACCAACGAGGTCCTGAAACCACACCTTACAGAGTTGACCGCATTCCCGCTGTCGCCGTTACTGATTCGTGGGGCAACCTTCTTGCGGTGAAGTTCGGGTTTGGCCCCGGCACTGCCGGCTCGTTGACTCAAATAATGCAGGCCATTCCCGGTGACTTTTCACCCATTAACGAGTGGAATGACATACTGCCCGAGACCGGGATAGCTCGGTAGCTCTCGTTAACGTCGGAGAGTTCTATCGTGCACATGGCATCATGGATTTAAGCACGATCTTTTTTAAACGCGCTCTGAAAACAAAGGAGGTCGCGCTGGATAAGCAAGCGCGTGAGAACATTTTGATTAGTATTGGGCTCAATCATCTTAAAACCAAAGATTATGACGACGCCCGTAAAATCTTTGAAACCTGCCTTAAAGAGATCCCAAATGGCGCGCAAGTCGATACCGCCTTTCTCGGTATCGTCACTGCTCAACTCAACAAGGGGAAGATCAAGGATGCCGAGAAGACACTGGAACAGTTTAGGGCCAGCTACCCAAACTCGCCTGTCATCCAACAGGCGGAGCAGATGTTGCAACAGACTGCAAACGTGAAAAACTAAGTCAGCGACGTCCATAGCTGGATCAAGTTCTAATTTACTGGAGCGAATATGAGCACCAAGGTAGAAACGCAAAAGACTAAATCAGAAACCATCCGTAAGCACAAAGAATTTCTATTCCCGGCTGTCGCTACCTACTATCAGGAGCCGCTTGCCCTGGTGCGTGGCGAAGGTTTTTATGTCTGGGACGATCAGGGCAACAAATATCTCGATTGCTTCGGCGGCGTACTGACAGTGAGCGTGGGCCACGCTAACCCGAAAGTTAACGAGGCAATCATCAATCAAGTCAAGACTATCCAACACACGTCTACGCTCTACGCCAACAAGCCTCAATCGGATCTGGCGGAGAAGCTCTACCAAATCACTCCCGGCAATCTCAAGAAGTCTTTTTTTACTAACAGTGGCACTGAGGCTGATGACACGGCAATTCATGCAGCGAAACTGCACACAGGTCGACACGAGATTGTGGTGCTCCGTCACAGCTACAGCGGTCGTTCCGCGACGGCCCTTAACGCAACCGGCCATGCGACGTGGCGACCTTTGCCGGCTCAAGTCCCGGGCATTGTTCACGCTCCCGCGCCCTATTGTTATCGCTGCCCCTTTAAGCTTACGTATCCGGAATGCGGATTGGCATGCGCTAATGATATTGAAGAGCTGATCATGACTACTACGACCGGTGAGATCGCGGCGTTTATGGCTGAACCGATTCTCGGAGTCGGGGGTTTCATAGTGCCGCCTCCAGGCTACTTTGAGCGCGCCGTGGAAATCACTCGAAAACATGGCGGACTCTTCATCGCCGACGAAGTGCAAACAGGCTGGGGTAGAACTGGCGACAAATGGTTTGGCATCGAGCACTGGGACGTACAAGCGGACATCATCACTTCGGCAAAAGGACTTGGTAATGGCGTACCTGTCGGCATTACCGTGGCAACCCCCGAAGTCGCTGACAGTTATCCGGGTCTTACGTTTTCTACTTTCGGCGGTAATCCCGTCTCCATGGCTGCAGCGCTAGCCGTGATCCGGGTGATAGAAGAAGGGGATCTGAAGCGAAATGCGACGGAAGTTGGCGACTATTTTCGCCAGCGCCTGGACGATCTGAAGGACAAATATCAGGTCATCGGAGACGTGCGCGGAATGGGCCTGATGCAAGGCGTCGAACTGGTCAAAGACCGCGAAACAAAGGAGCCCGCACCCGCTGCTGTGCTCACCGTGCTTGAAGAGACAAAGAAGCAGGGGGTCTTAATCGGCAAAGGCGGTCTTTACGGCAATGTTATTCGCACTGGCATGATGCTTAACTCTACGAAGGACCATGTGGATGAATTAGTTGCCGCGCTAGACGCGGGCTTCGCGCAGGTGCATTAAGTTTCTTTGTATTACGATTGCAGGTCACGAGGTCATCACACTGTGGTCCGAGCTGTGTAGGAACACCACCAGCAGTACGTGATTTGCGCGGAGTGAAAACCAGGAAGGTTCATGGCTGGCGTCACCACTTGAACTGGTACGTGAAACTTGTCCGCCGGTCCCGACGTAGCAATAATCTGCCTTCTGTGATTCAAATCACCCAATACCTAAAAGAAAGAGGTTCTAATGCAAGCAATGTCCTCAAGAAAACTAGGTCCGTATTCAAAATCAACGTCATTTCTCTTTTTGTTTTCGGCGTTGGTGGCATTACTCATATTAATCGCCTCTTATCGATCGAGAATTGTTTTTCGGAGACCCGGAGATCTCCGGCGCGCAGATCTCGCCCGATGGAAAGTTCATTGCCTTTGTTAAGCCATTCAGGGGAACGCGCAACATCTGGGTCAAGCGGACGGAGGAGCCATTCGACTCGGCGAAAGCGATAACTGCGGACAAGAGCCGTCCGGTTACTCAATATTTTTGGAGCCGCGACGGAAAGTACATCCTGTTCGCGCAGGATAAGGCTGGCGACGAAAACTACAATGTGTATGCTGTAAATCCGGCTGACAATCCCGTTGCGGGCGAGGATGTACCTGCCGCCCGAAATTTGACTGATGCTAAGGGCGTACGCGCCGCCATCTACGCCGTGCCCCGAAGTGAACCTGATGTCATTTACATAGGTCTAAATGATCGGGACAAAGCCTGGCATGATCTCTACAAAATCAAAATCTCAACGGGCGAGCGAACACTAGTCCGGCAGAACACGGAACGCCTTACCGGTTGGGTCTTTGATCTGAAAGGTCAGCTCCGACTGGCCACTCGCTCAGCCGAGAATGGCGATACGGAAGTAATGCGCGTCGATGACAAGGGCTTTACGAAGGTCTATTCATGCAACGTCTTTGAAAGCTGCGAGGCTGTCCGATTTCACAAAGACGGGCAGCGAGTTTATTTCCAAACAAACAAGGGCGCGTCTATTGATCTTGTGCGGCTGGAACTTTTCAATCCGAGCACGGGCAAGGAGGAACTCGTCGAATCCGATCCGCTGAATCGCGTCGACTTTGGAAGTACTTCATTCTCCGAGGTGAGCGACGAGCTTATTGCCACGACTTATGACGACGAACGCGAGCGCATCTACTGGAAGGACAAATCCTTTGAGGCCGACTACAAACTGCTGCAATCGAAACTCCCGGGAAAAGAGATTAGTTTGGGTTCCTCAACGAAAGACGAACGGCTGTGGCTGATCGGTGCCAACAGTGATACCGAACCGGGTGAGAGGTATCTCTTCGACCGCCAAACAAAGAAGTTGACGCTCCAGTATCGCAGTCGTGAAAAGCTCAGCCGCGCTTCCCTGGCGCCAATGAAGGCCGTTCGCTACAAGTCTTCTGATGGTTTGGAGATCCCTGCTTACTTGACACTGCCTAAGGGCGCAACGGCGAAGAACTTGCCGGCCATCGTTCTTCCCCATGGCGGACCCTGGGGTCGCGACTCATGGGGCTATAACCCCTTAGCCCAGTTCCTGGCGAATCGGGGTTACGCAGTGCTGCAACCAAACTTCCGCGCGTCCACCGGATACGGAAAGAAGTTTCTTGACGCCGGCAATAAAGAGTGGGGCCAGAAAATGCAAGACGATGTAACTTGGGGAGCCAAGTATCTGATAGCTGAAGGTATTGCCGACGCCAAACGCGTGGGAATCATGGGCGGCTCGTATGGTGGCTACGCGACTCTGGCCGGCGTCGCGTTCACGCCTGACGTATATGCTGCGGGGGTATCGATCGTTGGTCCATCGAATCTAATTACGTTGCTCGAGTCCATTCCTCCTTACTGGGAATCGATTCGAAAATTGTTTTATGAGCGCATGGGCGATCCCAATACTCCTGAGGGCAAGGCTCAACTATTGCGCCAGTCGCCTCTCACCTCGGCCGACAAGATCAAGACGCCGTTGCTGGTTGTTCAAGGTGCGAACGATCCGCGAGTCAACAAACGCGAGTCGGATCAGATAGTAATCGCATTGCGCGATCGCGGTTTCCCTGTCGAATATCTTGTCGCCCCTGACGAAGGACATGGCTTTGCCAGGCCGGTTAACAACATGGCGATGTTTGCCACTGCTGAAAAGTTCCTCGCCAAATACCTTGGTGGCCGTTATCAGGAGAGTATGACGCCTGAAGTTGCGCAAAGATTAAAGGACATTACCGTTGATGTTAAGACTGTAACCCTGCCGAAAAAGATGGATGCGACAGCCAGGGATGTGCCGAAACCTGAGATGGACTTGAAGGCCGGAACAGCGAATTACAAAGCTTCCCTTGCGGTCGGAGGCCAATCAATGCCACTAACTATGAAGACCGAAATCAAGGAAGAAAACGGCGCCTGGATGGTCTACGAAACTGCCGTGACTCCACAGGGTGAAATGTCTGATATCTCAACAATCGAGAAAGGCAGTCTGCTTCTTAAACGTCGGCTGATAAAGCAGGGTCCAATGGTGATCGAGGTCGATGTCAAGGGAACCAAGGCCAGTGGCTCGATGACCATGAACGGTCAAGCGCGGCCCATCGACGTCGATCTTGGGGGAATTCTAATTGCTGATGGCGCCGGCACTTACGAGGTGATCGCTGCGCTGCCGCTTGCTGTGGGCTATAGCACTGGTTTTCGCAACTTCGACGTGGAAAAGCAGAAGCCGCAACTCAAACAACTAAGGGTGTTGAGCACAGAGAGCGTCACCGTTCCCGCTGGCACCTTTGACGCCTACAAGATCGAGATTACCTCCGCGGAAAATGAAGCCGATAAACAGACAGTCTGGATTGCGAAAGAGACTCGCAAGGTGGTGAAGATCACTGCGGTATTGCCGAGTTTGGGTGGCGCAATACTAACCTCGGAACTGACGCCGTAGTTTTCAACGCGTTAGGGGTGAGATGTTTATAGCGTTGGAGTAGCATCCTGCCAGACTTCACGCCGTTGGTGGTGAGATGTTCATAGAACTGGGAGAGCATCCCTTGGTCTTCACCCCGGTAGGGGTGAGATGTTTATAGCTCGTGGGGGTCCATCTCCCTCCGGCGCCGTTCGGAGGAGCGGAACTCAAGTTGAGAGTATCCTTCTAGAAACATTCCGCTCCTCCGAACGGCGCATGGTATTTTGTGATGTCTCTATCTATAAACATCTCACTCCTACGGAGTGAAGAGCATTAGTGCGATGACGGATTGATGGTCTTCACCCCGTTAGGGGTGAGATGTTTATAGCTCGCGGGTCGCCCTCCCGTCCGGCGCCGTTCGGAGGAGCGGAACTCAAGTAGACCGGTACCACTTAGAAACATTCCGCTCCTCCGAACGGCGCATGGTCTTTTGTGATGTTTCAGTCTATAAACATTTCACTCCTACGGAGTGAAGATCGTTTCATGTTATGTTTGACCCAATCAGATTATTTAATCAAAGCACTTCGGCTTTATCATCCTCACTTAGCTCATTCAAGAGCGGAATGTGTGAATCCTCATGGCAAATACCTTCTCACAGATCTACATCCAAACCGTGTTTGCGGTTAGCGGTCGCCTCTCACTGATTCGCAACGATTTCAAGGAAGAGGTATACAAGTACATCACTGGGATTGTTAGAAACCAGAAACAGAAATTGATTTCCATAAACGGGATGCCGGATCATGTCCACATCCTTATTGGATTGAGACCAGCGATGGCACTAGCAGACTTGGTTCAAGACATTAAAGCTGACTCTTCGGATTTCATTAACAAGAACAAATGGGTGCATGGAAAGTTTGCCTGGCAAGAAGGATACGGCGCTTTCTCTTACGGCCATTCGCAGTTGGACACGATAATACGTTACATTGAGAATCAGGAACGACATCACGCGAAGCGATCCTTCAAGGACGAGTATTTGTCCTTGTTGCGCAAGTTCGACATCGCGTTTGAAGAGAAATATGTCTTTGAATTTTTGTAATAAAGATTCTTGTTTTCACTCCGTTAGGGGTGAGATGTCTATAGCTCGTGGACCCCACCCCCTCCGTCGCCGTTCGGAGGAGCGGACCTTACCGGCCGACTAAAGATGCAGGTTGAGTTCCGCTCCTCCGAACGGCGCCGGTGGTTTTATTGAATCCCTGGTCTATAAACATCTCACTTCTTACGGAGTGAAGATCATTTCGTGCTATGAAAACCGCATAACGAATTATGATCCGTCATCCGCGCGAATCCGCGGCTGATTCCAATTTTGACTTCGGAGCAATTGAATGAAAACTCTTATTCGGAACGGACGCATCATAACGGCAGTCGATGATTACAAGGCCGATATCCTGATCGAGAACGAAACGGTTTCCACCATAGCCGCGAAGCTAGAGTTGGAAGCCGATCATGTTATTGACGCCAAAGACAAGCTGGTGATTCCGGGCGGCATCGATCCGCATACCCACATGGAATTACCATTCGGTGGGACGCAGTCTTCCGACGACTTTCGCACCGGAACCATCGCGGCTGCACATGGCGGCACCACGGCGATCATCGATTTCGCAGTTCAGAACAAAGGTGAGTCGTTGATTTCAGGCCTCGACCGCTGGCATCAAAAGGCTGAAGGAAAGTGTGCCATCGATTACGGTTTTCATCTGATAACGACCGAACTTGAAGATAACCAGATCGAAGAGATGTACACGCTGATGGACGAGGGCGTGACCAGCTTTAAGCTCTTCATGGCCTACCCGGGCGTCTTTCTAGTAGACGACGCAACCATCTACCGTGCGATGTCCGCAGCCGGCGAGCGTGGCGGATTGATCTGTATGCACGCCGAAAACGGCATCGTGATTAACGAGATCATCAAGCGCGCTCTGGCGGACGGCAAAACAGCGCCGAAGTATCATGCGCTGACCCGCCCAACACTCGCTGAAGCCGAAGGCGTCTATCGCGCAATAGCAATCGCCGAAATGGCCGAAGCACCGGTTTACATCGTCCACCTGTCGTGCGCGGATGCGCTAAACCAGGTGCGCCAGGCCCGCGACCGCGGCATCTCTGTCTTTGCCGAAACCTGCCCGCAGTACCTGTTCCTATCAATTGATGATTACGGTGACGACTTTAACGGCGCGAAGTATGTGATGACACCACCACTTCGTGAGAAGTCTAACCAGACAGAGCTCTGGAACGGTTTGAAGATGGACGACCTCCAGGTTATCTCTACCGATCATTGCCCCTTCTGCATGAAAGAACAGAAGGAGCTGGGCAAAAACGACTTCACAAAGATTCCCAATGGAGCACCCGGTGTCGAACACCGCGTGCCTTTGATTTACAACGGCGGCGTTGTTGAAAACCGGATTAGTCTCAATCGCTTTGTCGAGCTGACGTCCACAGCAGCCGCGAAGATGTTTGGCCTGTTCCCGAAAAAAGGAACCATTGCGGTCGGCTCTGACGCCGATATCGTCGTCTTCGACCCCGGGAAAGAGCAGACCATCGGCGTTAAGTCTCATCACATGAATGTTGACTACAGCGCGTACGAAGGTAAGAAGATAAAGGGCGTTGTCGAAACGGTCCTCTCAAGAGGCAACGTCGTGATCGAGAATGGCGAATACAAAGGCAAAGCAGGCGATGGAAGGTTTCTAAAACGTGGAAGCTGCGTGAATATTTAGAACAAGGCCACCGGTTTTAAAGCGACTGATACCGCCAATGGTCAAGAGCAAATGTCCGCGTTGCGGATTGGTCAATCTAGCGACCGATGTTAATTGCCGACGCTGCGGCGCATCTCTCGAGCCTGATCAAATAAGGGAAGATGATTCCGTTGAAGGGCAACCACGAAATAGAGGACTCTTACGGAGGTTAATCTGGATCATCAGTGCGACCTCCATCCTCCTGTTCGTCTTTTACCTGTCGCTCTTATTGACGTCGCACGATCTCGGCTTTCACGAACGAGAGACGGTGCAAAGAGCAGTCAGCCTGCTCGAACAAAAGGGTTTTGCCAAGGAAGCGTTCGTTATTAGACATCTGGCCACTTATCGCGATAGCGATAACTGGTGGAATAATTATGTGGGCCACCGAGACGCCTACGCTGGGACAAATTTCCCGTTTGAAGTGCTGACCCTTTACCCGGAATTCTTCCAGGTTCCCATTGATGATGACGAAAGGGCAGCCATTTTATTACATGAGGCTTATCACCTCCTCGGTTCGGGTGAGGAAGCTGCTCTCGAACGTGTGTGGCGGAACAAACAACGCCTTGGGTGGACTGCTGAGAAATACGGTCAGTCAAGGGTGTGGCGGGGCACAAGGGAGTTAACAATCACCTTCGTGCCCCAACTTTTTCGCTGCGGCGACGATCGTAAATCAGACTGTACTCCATAGTTAGGAGACGTCGATCAGTATTTCGGCCTCGTAAGTAAGCACTTCAACCGCTACCAGTTTTTGAGGATCTAATTTGAACCTGGAGATTTGTAGCAACCCAGAGACAGTTCAATATCCTGATGGTCGGGTTGAACTACGGCCAGAAGCCGCGCAGGAAATTACCACCAGCCCGTTGTTCAACCACGATCTGGCTCCGGTGCCGATCTCGCGGCGCAATTGGACCACCTACAACTACGCCGCGCTTTGGATTAGCATGGCGCACTGTATTCCCACTTACATGCTCTCTTCGGGATTGATCAGTGCCGGAATGAACTGGTGGCAAGCGTTAATCACGATTCTCCTTGGCAATAGCATCGTTCTAATTCCGATTCTGCTCAACTCCCATCCTGGCACAAAGTATGGAATCCCCTTCCCTGTTTTCGCTCGCGCTGCTTATGGCACTACGGGGTCGAATTTGCCGGCGTTAATGCGGGCGATTGTTGCGTGCGGGTGGTTTGGGATTCAGGCGTGGATTGGTGGCGAAGCATTGAACACGCTCTGCGCGGCAGTGATACCAGGATGGAAGAACTTTCTGGGCGGCCCAATTGGCGGCCACATGACGACAGAATGGTTTTCGTTTCTGCTCTTTTGGGGATTGAATATCTACATCATCTATCGGGGTATGGATTTGCTCCGGAAGGTAGAAAACTGGGCCGCTCCCTTCGTCCTGTTGATGACTGCCCTGCTGCTTGGCTGGGCTATCTGGAAGGCAAATGGAGCCGGCTACCTGCTTACGCAGCAGGGACAGTTTCACAGCTTCAGAGAGTTCTGGCCGATCTTCGTGCCATCGTTGACCGGAATGATCGGCTTTTGGGCAACGCTCTCTCTTAACATGCCTGACTTCACCAGATTTGGTCACAGCCAGCGAGACCAAGCACTAGGACAGGCAGTAGCGTTACCAACAACGATGACAGTCTTTGCGGCGATGGGGGTGATGATTACATCCGCGGCCGTGGTGATCTATCCACACATGAAACCATCTGAGTTGTGGGATCCGATGAAGTTGGTCGGGCAATTTCATAATGTGGCCGTGATAGCTATCTCAATGTTTACAGTAGTAGTAGCCACGCTCGCCGTAAACATCGCGGCCAACGTAGTGTCACCGGCCAATGACTTTGCCAACGCTTTCCCCAAGTGGATTTCGTTTCGCATCGGGGGACTGATTACAGGTATCATCGGCATCCTGATGCAGCCATGGCGCTTACTCGCGGATCCTTCAGGCTATATTTTCGACTGGCTGGTTGGGTATTCCGGAGGTCTTGGTTCAATCGCCGGAGTCTTGATTGCGGATTACTGGTTAGTTCGTAAGAAGTGCCTGCTGCTGGGCGATCTCTATAAACCCCAGGGAGCTTACACGTACAATGGCGGCTGGAACTGGCGCGCGGTAGTTGCAACATTGCTCGGCTGTTTTCTGGCGTGGATTGGTAGGTTCCTGCCTGCGCTTCGGCCGCTGTATGATTACGCCTGGTTCGTCGGGTTTGGCGTTGCCGCTGTCACCTACCTGGTTCTAATGAAAGCTGGCAGCCCACGGATAGAAGAGGTCACTGAAGTCGCAAGCGATTAGTAAGTTGGACAACCTTTGATTAGGAGTAACTAATGCCACACACCGTTAAATGCGGACTGATCCAGTGCTCAAACGCAGCACCCACAGATCTACCAATCGACGATATTAAGCGTCTAAATATCGAAAAGCATTTGCATTTTATCGAGCAGGCTGCCGAAGAGGGTGTGCAAATTCTCTGCATGCAAGAGGTGTTTACCACGCCTTACTTTTGTGCGGAACAGCAAACCCGGTGGTACGAAGCCGTCGAGCGTATTCCTGATGGACCGACCGTGCGTCTGCTCCAGGAAGTGGCAAAGGCACACAGTATGGTTTTGATCGTCCCGATCTATGAGGAAGAGATCGCAGGTATTTACTACAACACCGCCGCGGTCATCGACGCCGACGGAAAGTATTTGGGGAAATATCGTAAGAATCATATTCCGCACGTCAATCCGGGCTTTTGGGAAAAGTTTTATTTTCGGCCGGGTAATCTCGGTTACCCGACATTCCAAACTGCGTATGCCCAGATCGGGGTATATATCTGCTATGACCGTCATTTTCCGGAAGGCGCAAGAATTCTCGGACTAAACGGTGCTGAGATCGTGTTCAACCCTTCAGCGACAGTAGCCGGTCTCTCAGAGTATCTCTGGAGACTTGAGCAACCGGCACACGCTGTTGCCAACGGGTATTTCATCGGTGCGATAAACCGAGTGGGCCATGAAATGCCGTGGGATATCGGCGAGTTTTACGGTCAGAGCTATTTCTGTAACCCGCGGGGACAACTCATTGCTGAAGCACCTCGCGACCAGGATGCCCTGGTGGTTGCCGACCTCGATCTCGAAATGATTCGCGAGGTGCGCAATACGTGGCAGTTCTTCCGCGACCGTCGGCCGGATTCTTACGGCGCCATTGTCGCAGACTGAAAGCATTGCCGATTGCCGATTGCCAATTGCCAATTGCCGATTGATCTTTGGCGAGAGGGATTTTTGGTTTTGGTCTGGGTTTTGGGCTTCGGCCTTTGGTCTACGGGATCTAACGTTGATTCGTAACGGGCTGATGTAATGCCTAGAAGAACCTGATAACACAGACTAATCGACAATTGGCAATCGGCAATACTTGAAGGGAGTTAATCATGGACCTTTCGATCACTGTTAACGGAATGACATTTCCCAATCCTTTCATGTTGGGCTCGGGACCGCCGGGAACCAACGCTCGCGTGATTACCAAGTCCTACGACGCCGGCTGGGGTGGCGCAGTGGCAAAGACCGTCAGTCTTGAGTCCGCCAAAGTCGTAAACGTCGTCCCTCGATACGGCAAGCTCAGATCACAGGTTTCCGGCGAGGTCATAGGTTTCGAAAACATCGAACTCATATCCGATCGTCCGATTGAAGTATGGCTCGACGAATTTCGCCAAATCAAAAAAGAGTATCCCCACAACATCCTGATTGCTTCGATCATGGAAGAGTACAGCAAGGAGCGCTGGCAGGAATTGACACGCCTGGTCCAGGACACAGGCGTCGACGGATTCGAGCTTAATTTTTCGTGTCCTCACGGCATGACCGAACGTCGGATGGGCTCAGAGATGGGGGAGCATCCGGACCTGACGGAAGAGGTCACCAGCTGGGTTACCGAAGTTTCCCGGATTCCCGTCTGGGCCAAGATGACTCCCAACATTACCAACATTAAAGAGCCCTCGCTCGCGGCAATCCGAGGCGGAGCGGTTGGTATCTCAGCAATCAACACAATTCTCTCGGTAATCGGCGTTGACTTAAACACCCTTCGACCTATGCCGACCGTCGAAGGCTATACAGTTCCCGGAGGTTATTCGTCGCAGGCCGTGAAACCGATTGCCCTTCGCATGGTAAGTCAGCTTGCACTTGGCGTGCCTGAAGGTATAGCTATTAGCGGTATCGGTGGCATTGAGCGGTCGCACGATGCGATTGAATTCTTTCTGCTTGGATCTTCTACCGTTCAGATTTGTACCGGGGTGATGCTTCACGGCGTGAAGATGATCAACGAACTCAACGAGGGATTGGAGAAATTCCTTACCGATAAGGGATTCGGTTCCGTCCAGGAAATCGTGGGCAAGAGTCTTTCGTATTTCTCAACGCATATGGAACTGGTACAAAAGATGAAGGCAGCCAAGCGAACCAAGGCCGGCGAAGCGAGCCGCGACAACGAGTGGGCTCAAAAAGACATAACCGAGAAAACCGCCGAGTTGACTTCGAACTAAGGAAACCAAAACCCAGCAAACTGACCGACTATTTTTTCTTATAGAGCCTTTCGTATTTCACTAAGCTACTGTAGAATTTCGACCCGTTCGTGCGGCCAGCGGTTTTCTGCGACCGCCTCAGCGAGATCCCCGACTTTTTGCTTTTTCTCGCAAGGCATCCTTACAACAGCTCGGTTATTAATGACTAGTCTTAACCCGATCTCATTAGAGTTCGGAACCCGTGAACTGAACAAAAACGATCTCTAATTCTATAGCTCCCGAAGCTAACCCTTGCCTGGAGGATCCTATATATGGCTGAGTCTTTTCCTACAGATCGACGAAGATTTCTGCGGACAATTGGCGCCACCACTTTGGCTGCCGGAGTCGTCGGCATTGAACCCCTAATCAATTCTCCACGCGCCCTTGTAAGTGCCCTACCGCACGATGACGACGACGACCACGATCGTGGCTCGAATCGACGCGCTGCGGAATGCGCAAGACTTCGGCGTAAGGCTGCCGATGAAGGACTTCGCAACACGCCGCCAAATCTTCAGCACCCAAGCAATCAAGACGAAAGCACATATCCCAATAAGATTGCCAGCTACTCAAAAGGCCTGCCCCATAACGATGACGGCACGGTCGTGTTGAGCGCGTACGCCGCGCTACTCAAAGCGCTGGATTCAGGTGAACAGACAGACTTTAATGCTATTCCGCTGGGAGGTAATCGAAGACTAACCAACCCGCAAGCAGGTGTAGCGTTCGACATGGAAGGACCGGATTCTCATTCCCTGGTCCAACCACCCGCACCAGCTTTCTCCAGCCGTGAGCAGGCGGCCGAGATATCCGAAAACTACTGGATGGCATTGTTGAGAGATGTCCCCTTCTCCCAATATTTTTCCAATCCGATTGCAAATGCGGCCGCTGCCGACCTCACGCTTTACGGACCTGCTTTCAAAGGTCCAAAGATTGGCGGCGCGGTTACAACGGGCACTCTGTTTCGCGGCTTGACGCCGGGCAACTTGACAGGACCGTGGCTGTCGCAGTTTTTTTATCAGCCATGCCATTTCGGGGCAAACAATCTGGATCAGAAGATCACTGCGGTGCGTTCAATTGCCGACGGTGGCAGGGACTACATGACGGATTTTCCTACCTGGTTGGCTGTCCAGCGAGGTGTTAGCCAACCGCCCGATCTTTTTGACCCGACTCCGCGGTATATGCGAACCGGCCGCGATATCGGCCAGTGGGTACACGTTGACGTACTCTTCCAGGGGTACTTCCAGGCTTTCCTGGTTATCGCGGGCCTCGGCGCCCCGATCGATAATGGAAACCCCTACAAAAACAATCCAACGCAAGATGGATTCGGTACCTTTGGGGGACCGCATATCGCCACTCTCCTTTGCGAAGTCTCAACGCGTGCCTTGCACGGCGTGTGGTATCAAAAGTGGTATGTACATCGCCGGCTGCGACCCGAAGTGCATGCTGCCCGAATAGACCGCCGGCTTTATGGCGGGGCAAACTACCCGGTTCACCCAGATATTCTCGATTCGCTTTCCAGCAACACGCGGCTGGGTGGTTACATGCCGGCAGGAAATGCGTTACTGCCAATGGCATTTCCAGATGGTTCTCCGACTCACCCGGCTTATGGAGCTGGGCATGCGACAGTAGCCGGAGCCTGTGTGACTATACTTAAGGCATGGTTCAAAGAATCGACGAAGCTTGCTGATCTCGGCGTAACGCCAGTGCAGCCGGCGGATGATGGACTAAGCCTTGTTACTTACACCGGTGCTGACGCTGGAGAGCTAACTGTCGGTGGAGAGCTGAATAAGATCGCCGCGAACATCGCCCTGGGTCGAAACATTGCGGGTGTTCACTGGCGCTCAGACGCTACCGAGTCACTAAAACTTGGTGAGCAAATTGCGATCTCCATTCTCAAGGAATCAAGGTCCTGCTACAACGAAGACTTCAACGGCTTTACGCTAACGAAGTTTGATGGGACAGTCGTGACGGTTTGAGGAGTGAAAAGCTAAGCTACAGATTTAGGATTTAGAAATTAGAATTTAGAATTTAGAATTTTTCGAAGTCGAGCAACCGCCTTGCGACAAGGTCTGCTCTAATCTCATTTCTAATTTCTAAATTCTAAATTCTAAATCTGTAGCCCTATTCAAACTCGGCCACGACGGGCGCGTGGTCTGACGGTCGCTGCCAGGTCCGAGGGTCAATGTCGATCCAGGTGCTTTTGTGCCGCGCGACAAGTGTCCCGGTGATCCAGATGTGGTCGATACGCAAGCCCATGTTGCGCCGAAAAGCTCCGGCACGATAATCCCACCACGAATAGTGACCACCCGACTCCGTTTGCAAACGGAAGGCATCCGTAAAGCCCCAATCCTTAATTTCCTGAAGTGCGGCGCGCTCTTGCTCGCTAAAAAGAATCCGGCCCTGCCAAAGCCTCGGGTCGTGGACATCTTGCGCTTCAGGTGCAACGTTGAAATCACCGCATAACAATACCTCGTTGCCATTGTTATAGTGATCATCGAAGAAGGCACGCAACCGCTTCATCCACTCCAACTTAAATTTGTATTTGTCAGAGCCAACCATCTGGCCGTTGGGTACGTACACGTTGACAAGCTGTATTCCGCCCACGGAGGTGGCAAGCAAGCGCGCATGAAGCGCCTGATCGTCAGCATCGTAACCTCGCCTGGGGTTCGGACATTCGCTAAGGGAAGCGATCGCGACGCCGTTGTAAGATTGCTGACCAAAAATTGCGCACTGGTAGCCGCGCTCTCGAAAAGCGTCGAGCGGAAACTTATCCTCCGCACACTTGATCTCCTGCATGCACAGGACGTCCGGTCGCACAACATCGAGCCACCGCGTTACATTGGGCAGTCGCGCTAAAATTGAGTTAACGTTCCAGGTAGCGATCTTCATTTCCTAGTATGGTTGAGAAATAATTATGTAGCCTCATTCACCTCCTCTTTGACCCTTTACCTCTCTGATAGCCAACCGCGTAGTCTGGGGCCTGGATGTCCGACGGCAGACGTGGATCAGCAATCGGCTTACCAGCCGCTAAACTGAGAGGGATGAGTCCTGCCCAAACTGGCAAAGCATAATCCTCCTCGTCATCGAGGGGCGGGCCGGTGCGAACCTTCGCCGACACTTCCTCGAGGGGTAAAGCGAGCACGGTGGTGGCTGCGAGTTCCTGCTCAGTTGGCTGGCGTACATCGTCCCATCTACCCGGAATCACCTGGTCAGAAAAAGCGCGTAACGCATCCAACTTCTCTTGCCTTCGATCAACAATAGAAGCGCGACCAAAAATTACTACGGAGCGATAATTCATCGAATGGTGAAAGGCTGAGCGTGCCAAAACCAACCCGTCGATCAAAGTTACAGTGACGCAGAGGTCTACGCCGGCTTTCAGTGTTCGAAGCATCCGGCTCGCTTGCGAACCATGAATGTAGAGACTGTCTCGTTTGCGCGCATAGCCGGTTGGGATGACGACGGGTTGGCCATCCGCGACAAACCCAACATGGCAAATGAACCCGTCGTCAAGAATCTGGTAGACGAGCTCGCGATCATAGACTCCGCGTTTTGGGAGCCGCCTTATGCTTGTGCGGTCAGTTATTGGGAAGGACATTGGGTTTCAAGTTTCAGGTTTCAGGTTTCAGATTTCAGGTTTCAAAGTTTCAGGTTTCAGGTTTCAGGTTTCAAGTTTCAGGTTTCA
>WNFZ01000533.1_pt1 | contig 58276 bp, 60 predicted proteins | sample 5400081 | NCBI WGS metagenome assembly WNFZ01 (sample SAMN13153365, study PRJNA577476) | soil metagenome | isolation source: 80 cm soil or saprolite under grassland replicate 1 | place: USA:California | collected 2016-06-15
ATGGCGTTCTTCTCCAGCGGTGACGTAAGGCTCTACCTCGGCCGCCCGGAGAACGAGGAGTTCACCAGCAAGGTGGTGCTCTACTTCACCGTGCCCGAGATCGAGACCGAGCACGCGCGGTTGACCGAGGCGGGGATCGACTTCCTCGACAAGCCGCACGTCGTGCACCGCGAGGGCGCCAGCGAGCTGTGGATGGCGTTCTTCCGCGATCCCGACGGCCACCATTTGGGACTCATGGAGCAGCGCGCGGCGCCCTGAGGCGGCTACGCTTGGCGGCGTACCCCCCGTCCGCGCCGGATGTGGGGGACGTCGTCGTGCGCCGAAGGGTCTCCCATGTCGCTCACCGGTCTGCTCACCGCGGCTCTCGCCGATCCAGCGCTCGCCCTCCTCGCCCCCCGCCGCGGCGTGGACCAGCTCGACGTCACCGCGCCCCCGGCGCTGCGGCCCTTCGTGGCGGCCGCGATCGACGCACCGGTCCTGGCGGTCACCGCCACCACCCGTGAGGCGGAGGACCTCGCCGCCGCGCTGGAGAGCCTGGTCCCGCCGAGCCTGGTCGCCGTGTACCCGGCCTGGGAAACGCTGCCACACGAACGGCTCTCGCCACGCTCCGACACCGTCGGGCGGCGCCTGGCCGTGCTGCGCAGGCTCGCCCACCCCGCGCCTGACGATCCGGGTCGCGGCCCGATCCGCATCCTCGTGGCGCCGGTGCGGGCCGTGCTGCAGCCCCAGCTCAAGGGCCTCGGCGACTTGGAGCCGCTGGAGCTGACCGTCGGCGACACGATGGAGCTGGAGACGGTCGTACGCCGGCTGACCGACATCGCGTACGCCCGGGTGGACCTGGTCACCAAGCGCGGCGAGTTCGCCGTCCGTGGCGGCATCCTCGACGTCTTCCCGCCGACCGACGAGCACCCGGTCCGCGTGGAGTTCTGGGGCGACGACGTGGAGGAGATCCGCACGTTCGCCGTCGCCGACCAGCGAGCGCTCGGCAAGGCGGAGCGGCTCTGGGCCCCACCCTGCCGGGAGCTGCTCCTCACCGACGCGGTCCGGGCCCGGGCCCGCGAGCTGTCGCAGCAACACCCGCAGCTCGCCGAGATCCTCGACCGGCTGGCCGAGGGCATCCCTGTCGAGGGCATGGAGTCGCTAGCCCCCGCGCTGCTCGATGGCTCCGACTCGGTCGAGCTGCTGCTGCACTGCATGCCGCGCGGCACGCACGTGCTGCTCTGCGACCCGGAGCGGATCCGCACCCGAGCGCACGACCTGGTGCGCACCAGCGAGGAGTTCCTCCAGGCGAGCTGGGCCGCGGCCGCCGTCGGGGGCAAGGTCCCGATCGACGTCGGGGCCGCGGCATTCCGGACCCTCGCGCAGGTACGGGCGACAGCCACCCGCCTCGACCAACCGTGGTGGTCGATCAGCCCGTTCGGGGTCGCCGAGACGCCGCGACGCAGGTTCGACGAGTACGACCTCGACGAGGAGCCGGACCTCCTGCCAGCCGTCGCCGATGACACCGGGGAGGCGATCGTGCTGGCTGCCCAGCCCGCGTCGCTCTACCACGGTGAGACCGGCCGGGTGGTGGGCGACCTGAAGCGGTGGACCGCCGAGGGCTGGCGGGTCGCGCTCGTCTTCGAGGGGCACGGCCCGGCGCAGCGCGCGGTCGAGGTCCTCCACGATGCCGGGCTGGGCGTCGCCTTGGCCTCCACAGTGGACGAGCCGCCGCCGTCGGGTCAGGTCACCGTCGCGTGCGGCATGCTGGGCAACGGCTTCCTTGACGAGGCGAGCCGGCTGGCCCTCATCACGGGCACCGACATCAGCGGCGGGCGCGGGGTGTCCACAAGGGACATGCGCAAGCTGCCGAGCCGGCGGCGCAACCAGATCGACCCGCTGGAGCTGCGCGCCGGTGACTACGTCGTGCACGAGCAGCACGGGATCGGCCGCTACATCGAGATGGTGCAGCGCACCGTCAACGGCGCCGACCGGGAGTACCTGGTCATCGAGTACGCGCCGTCGAAGCGCGGCCAGCCAGGCGACCGGCTCTACGTGCCGACCGACCAGCTCGACCAGCTCTCCCGCTACGTCGGCGGCGAGAACCCCACGCTGCACAAGCTGGGCGGTGCCGACTGGCAGAAGTCCAAGGCGCGCGCCCGCTCGGCGGTACGCGAGATCGCCGCCCAGCTGATCCAGCTCTACGCGGCCCGGCAGAGCTCCCGCGGTCATACCTTCGGCCCCGACACACCATGGCAGCGCGAGCTGGAGGACGCGTTCCAGTACACCGAGACGCCCGACCAGCTGGCCGCGATCGAGGAGGTCAAGCGGGACATGGAGCAGCCGATCCCGATGGACCGGCTGATCTGTGGCGACGTCGGCTACGGCAAGACCGAGATCGCGGTACGTGCGGCCTTCAAAGCGGTGCAGGACGGCAAGCAGGTGGCGATCCTGGTGCCGACCACCCTGCTGGCGCAGCAGCACTTCAACACGTTCTCCGAGCGGATGTCACAGTTCCCGGTGGAGATCCGGCAGCTGTCCCGTTTCGCCAGCCCGCGCGAGGCGGAGCAGACGCTGACGAAGATCGGCGACGGTACGGCCGACATCGTGATCGGCACCCACCGGCTGCTGCAGACCTCGGCCAGGTTCCGCAGCCTCGGCATAGTCATCGTCGACGAGGAGCAGCGCTTCGGTGTGGAGCACAAGGAGTACCTCAAACAGCTACGCACCTCGGTCGATGTGCTGACCATGTCGGCGACGCCCATCCCCCGTACGCTAGAGATGGCCATCACCGGCATCCGCGAGATGTCGACGATCGCCACGCCGCCCGAAGAGCGGCATCCGGTGTTGACGTTCGTCGGTGCGCACGACGAACGCCAGGTCGCCGCCGCGATCCATCGCGAGCTGCTCCGCGACGGCCAGGTGTTCTACCTGCACAACCGGGTCGAGTCGATCGAACGCGCGGCGCGCAAGCTGCGCGAGCTGGTGCCCGAGGCGCGGATCGCGGTCGCGCACGGCCAGATGGGCGAGGAGAGCCTGGAACGCGTCATGGTCGCGTTCTGGGAGAAGGAGTACGACGTCCTGGTCTGCACCACGATCGTGGAGTCGGGCCTGGACATCCCCAACGCGAACACGCTGATCGTGGAGCGGGCCGACCTGCTCGGCCTCGCGCAGCTGCACCAGATCCGCGGTCGCGTCGGCCGGGGACGCGAACGCGCCTATGCCTACTTCCTCTACCTGCCGGACAGGCCGCTGACCGAGCACGCCCACGAGCGGCTGGCCACCATCGCCCAGCACAGCGAGCTCGGCGCCGGGATGTACGTGGCGATGAAGGACCTGGAGATCCGCGGCGCCGGCAACCTGCTGGGCGGCGAGCAGTCCGGCCACATCGAGGGCGTCGGCTTCGACCTGTACATACGCATGGTCGGCGAGGCCGTGCAGGCGTTCAAGGGCGAGCGCCCCGAGGAGGTACCGGAGGTCAAGGTGGACCTGCCGGTCGACGCGCACCTGCCGCACGACTACATCGGTGTGGAGCGGCTGCGCCTGGAGATGTACCGCAAGCTCGCCTCGGCGCAGACCAACGAGGCCCTGGACGAGGCGACCGCCGAGATGCGCGACCGGTACGGCGAGCCATCCGAGCCGGTGGCGAACCTGGTGGCGGTGGCCCGCTTCCGGTTGCTGGCGCGGGCGTACGGGCTGACCGATGTCTCGCTGCAAGGCAGGCACATCCGGTTCTCGCCGGTGCCGCTGCCCGACTCCAAGCAGATGCGCCTCAAGCGCCTGTACGCCGACGCGGTGTACAAGGCGGCCGTGGAGACCATCTCGTTGCCGCGCCCGACGACCCGCCGGGTCGGCGGCGAACCCTTGCGCGACACGGCGCTGCTGGACTGGGCATCGGAGCTCCTGCGGTCGGTCCTCGGCGACCCGGTGGTCAGCTCAGCGTGACCGCGGCCAGTGCCGCCCGCGCGATCTCGACGGCCTGGCCGACCTCGGCCGGTGTCCCATGTGGACGCTGGTCGAACTTGCCGTTCGGGCGCTGGCCAACGAAGACCGTGACCACGACATTGGCCCGCCGCGCGATCACCATCGTCCCGCGCAGCGGCGCGTTACGGAGACCGCCGACCAGACGCAGCCACCAGCCGAGCGCCGCGAGTCCACCTGTGGCAAGGGTGCACACCAGATGTACGGTCACGACCCGCCACGACGGCCGGATGGATACGGGTGTCGGCGCGGCTGCCGCCGCGACATCGGTCATCGTTCCCCCTGGGTCGGCTGGCTTGCGGCCCCATCTGTAGCACAGATCGGGTTGCCAAGCTGCCCCGGCGGCCGGGCTAAAAAATCTTGGACCCGCCTGTCGAATCGGTGTCCCCTCGTTCGAGGCGTAGGTATGAGCAACCAGACGATCATTGTTCCGAGCCGGGCCTCGTGCGACCCGGCCGCGCGCGTCACCAGGTCGCTGTTGGGGTACGGCGTCATCGCCGGCCCGGCGTACGTCCTGGTGTCCTTGCTCCAAGCGGTGACCCGCGACGGCTTCGACCTGCGGCGCCATGCGTGGAGCCTGCTGAGCAACGGCCACCTCGGATGGATCCAGGTCACGAACTTCGTGGTGACCGGGCTGGCGACGGTCGCGTTCTCGGTCGGCCTGCGACGCGCCCTGCGTTCGGGGCGCGGAGGAAGCTGGGCGCCCAGGCTGATCGGGGTGTACGGCGCGAGCCTGATCGGCGCCGGCGTGTTCCGCGCGGACCCGGCCCTGGGGTTCCCGCCGGGAACCCCGCCCGGCGTGGCCGAGGTGAGCTGGCACGGCATCGCGCATTTCATCTTGGGCGGCATCGGGTTCACCTGCCTGGTCGCGGCCTGCTTCGTCCTGGCCCGCCGGTTCGCGGGCGAGGGGCGCCGGGGGTGGGCCACCTACTCCCGGGTGACCGGGGTGCTGTTCCTCGCCGGCTTCGCCGGTGTCGCCTCCGGGGCGGGCAGCGTCCTGGCCTTCGTCGCCGTGGTCGTCCTCGCCTGGACATGGGTCTCGGCGCTGGCCGTCCATCTGTCTGGCCGTCCATCTGTACCGCCACACTGCTAGCTGACGAAAAGAAGGAGAGCGGACCATGCGATACCTCGTGTTGCTCAAGGCCGTCCAGGCGTCGACCCCGCCGCCGCCCGAGCTGATGGAAGCGATCATGAAACTGGGCGACGAGGCCACCAAGGCCGGCGCGCTGCTCGACACTGCCGGGCTGGCCCCGAGCGCCGCGGGTGCCCGGGTACAGCTGGCCGGCGGAAGGCTCAGCGTCACCGACGGGCCGTTCGCCGAAGCGAAGGAGATGATCAGCTACGCCCTGTACCAGGTGCGGTCAAAGGAAGAGGCGGTCGAGTGGACCACCCGCTTCATGAAGCTGCACCGGGACCTTTGGGAGGGCTGGGAAGGCGACGCCGACGTGCTTCGGGTCTTCGGTCCTGAGGACTTCGCACCACCCGCCTGACGGCCGGTGAGAGGATCGGTAGCCATGACGGCTACCGATCCTCTTCGCGCTACCCAGCGCGCGATCGAGGCGGTCTGGCGGATCGAGTCGGCCAGGCTGATCGCCGGCCTCGCACGGATCGTGCACGACGTCGGCCTCGCCGAGGAGCTTGCGCAGGACGCGCTGGTGGTCGCGCTTGAGCAGTGGCCAAAGACGGGAGTACCGGAGAACCCGGCGCCGTGGCTCATGGCGACCGCGAAGCATCGCGCCATCGACCTGCTACGGCGGCGTAGCACGTACGAACGGAAGCTTGAAGAGCTCGGCCGGGAGCTTTCGGTCCAGCAGGCCGCGGAGCCAGACCTGGATGCCGCGCTCGACGACCATATCGGTGACGACCTTCTGCGCCTCATCTTCACGGCCTGCCATCCGGTGCTCACCACCGAGGCGCGCGTGGCACTGACGCTGCGGTTGCTGGGTGGCCTGACGACCGACGAGATCGCCCGGGCGTTCCTGGTGTCGGAGCCGACCGTCGCCCAGCGCATTGTCCGGGCCAAGCGCACGCTCGCCAGCAAGCGCGTGCCGTTTGAGATGCCGGCGCCGGAGGAGTTAGCGGGGCGGCTGTCGTCCGTACTCGAGGTGATCTATCTCATCTTCAACGAGGGCTACTCGGCGACCGCGGGCGACGACTGGATGCGGCCTGCGTTGTGCGAGGAAGCGCTGCGGCTCGGCCGGATCCTTTCCGGCCTGATGCCCGACGAGGCCGAGGTGCAGGGCCTGGTCGCGCTCATGGAGATCCAGGCATCGCGGATGCCCGCCCGCACCGGTCCGTCCGGAGAGCCGATCCTGCTCCTCGACCAGGACCGCAGGCGCTGGGACCGGCTGCTGATCGGACGTGGCCTGCGGGCGCTCGAACGCGCCGAGTCGCTCGGCGTCGGTCCCTATACGCTGCAGGCCGCGATCGCCGCCTGCCACGCCCGTGCACTGTCCTCTGAGGACACCGACTGGGCGCGGATCGCCGCGCTCTACCTGGTGCTCGCCCACATCTCGCCATCCCCTGTCGTGGAGCTCAACCGTGCGGTCGCGGTCGGGATGGCCTTCGGCCCAGCGAAGGGCCTTGAGGTGGTCGACGCGCTCCGGTCCGAGCGAGCCCTGGAGGGGTACGCACACCTGCCCGCCGTACGCGGCGACCTGCTGGCCAAGCTCGGTCGTCTCGACGAGGCACGGCAGGAGTTTGAACGCGCTGCGAGCCTGACCCGAAACGAGCGCGAGCGCAGCCTGTTTCTGGAACGCTTGACCTAGTGGTCACGCTGTTCACCGTCGGGCACGGCGCCCGGCCGATCGGTACGCTCGTCGCGGTGCTGCGCGACGCCTCGGCGGGCGTACTGGTCGACGTGCGGCGGTTTCCGGGATCGCGGCGGCATCCACACTTCGGCCGCGCGGCGTTGGCCGCGACCCTGGCCGGGGCCGGCATCGGCTACGAGTGGCAGGGCGAAGCGCTGGGTGGGCGGCGTACGCGAGGCGCCGGCTCCCGGCACACCGCCCTGCGCGAGGCGGCATTCGGAGGGTACGCCGACCACATGGACACCGAGCCGTTCCGCACCGCCGTCGACCGGCTCGTCGAACGTGCGGCCGAGGAGCGTCTGGTGCTCATGTGCGCGGAGACGCTGTGGTGGCGCTGCCACCGCATGCTGATCGCGGACGCGTCGACGCTGCGCGGAGCGGCCGTCGTGCATCTGCTCGACGTTGGTCGTCATGAGCCGCATCGGCTGCACTCGACAGTGCGCCGTGGCGACGACGGCTGGCCGGTGTACGACGTTGCGGACACCTTGCCCGGGCTCGGCTAGCCGGCGCCGGGTGAGCGGCTTCTTGGCTGGCTGGTGATGTCGAGGGGTTGGCCGTCGGGTCGTGTTGCGGTGACGGTGTTGGTGAGGGTGTGCAGGTGCAGGGTCCAGCCGCCTTCGTGGACGGCGGTGTGGTGCCACCGGCACAACAGCAGCAGGTTGTCCAAGTCGGTGGGGCACCCCTCATGGTCGTGCCTTGCGCAGATGCGAGGCCAGGTCACCCCGGTCCGACACCTCGACGGCGTCGAGCTCTAACCAGCGGGCTAGATCGCGTAACTCGGCGGCCAGCTCGCCGGCGACTGTCCGGGCAGGAGCCGACGGCTCGGCAAAGGCGCCGAGGACGAGCAGGGTCCTGCGCTCCCGATCCGCTTTCAGGTCCACCCGGCCCACGAGCGCGTCCCCGAGCAGGAACGGAAGCACGTAGTAGCCGTACCGGCGCTTCGGCGCCTTCACATAGAGCTCGAAGCTGTGGCGGAACCCGAACAGCCGCTCGGTGCGGTCCCTTTCCCAGAGGAGCGAGTCGAAGGGCGACAGCAGGGCACGTGCGTCGACCTGAGCGCTGTTCGCCACCGGGAGGAGCGACGGGAGCAGGTACGCCTCCTCCGTCCAGCCCTCCACGCGGGCCGGCCACAGGTCACCGCTGTCGACCAGCTCCCGCAGCCGCGCCCGGGTCGACGCGATCGGCAGCCGGAAGTAGTCGGCGAAGTCCCGTACCGTGGCCACGCCGAGCGCCCCGGCCGCATGCAGGACCATCGTGCGTTGCCCGTCGTGCGCCGACGGAGTCGGCAGTGAAAGTACCTCCGGCGGGATCACGCGCTCGGCAAGGTCGTAGAGCCGTTCGAACCCGCGCCGGCCGGCGGCCGCGAGACGGCCGGCGTCGAAGAGCCCCTCCAGCGCCGTCTTACCGTCGGACCACCGGTACCACAGCAGCGAGGAGGCGGCGTACTTCGCCTGTACCTTCTCCCGCCGCGCCGGATCGCTCAGGTCGCCGAACGCCAGCGGTCCATGCTCGGCGATCTCTCGCTCGACCGCCGCCAGGTAGCCGGGGCGCTCCCGCTCGACGCGCGTCTGGAACGCCCGCCAGTGCTTGTTCTGGGCGTGCGCGGCCATCCGCCAGCGCACCGCCGGATGCAGCTCGATCGGTAATAGCGACGCGGCATGACCCCAGTACTCGAACGCCGCGCGGTGTCGGTAGGCCAGCTCGTCCAGCAGCGTCACGGGATAGGGGCCGAGCCGGGAGTAGATCACGAGATAGTGCGACCGCACCAGCACGTTGACCGCGTCGAGCTGCACCGCGCCCAACGCCGAGACCAGCGCTCGGAGATGCGCGAGCTTCGGTCCACCGCGCGGGTGCGGCTGCCCGAGCCGCTGTGCGCGCAGCGCGATCTGGCGCGCCTCGGCATTGGAGAGCTCCACTGCGCCTTCCGTCACACCGCACAGTCTGGACCGGCCACCGCCGGGCACCCCAAGCGGTGGGCCGGCGGCGGGGGCATGAGAGGCTCATGGCCATGCAGCTTGCTCGGCGGGTCGCCCTTGGCGCCCTCGCGGCCCTCCTTGCAGGGCTCGCCCTGACCGGGTGCCGGTCCGAGCCCAGCGTGGCCGTCTACGTCGGCAACGTCCGGTACACCCATGCCGACATCGACCGGATCGTCAACCCGGCGGCGGAACGGAAGGGCCCCGCGGTGCCGGTCAGCCCGCAATGGGTGGTCCGCCTTGTCGTCACCAGAGATCTGGCGAAGCAGCTGGTCGCAGAGAAGAACCTCGAGGTCGAGCCGGTCGACCTCAGCCGCGCGCTGAACATGGCCTCGGACGACGAGTACGCCCGGCTCTGGAACGAGGTCCTCGCACTGGAGCTGGCGCTCTGGGGGTCGGTGACTCCGGTTTCGGCCACCGACGAGGATCTTGCGCGCGTTTACCGCGCCATTGTGCAGGCCGGTCTCCTCGATCCTGACCTCCCCGCCAGCGTCGTGCGCCAGCAGCTCGGCGGTCCTGAGCTCGCCGCGTGGCTCGGCGTACGCACGCTGATCGCCGACGCGGTGGCGAGCCACCACGTCACGGTCAACCCGCGCTTCGCGCCGCTGGCGATGCCGCTGCTCCTCCGGGGCAGCGGCGGACAGCCGTACCAGATCGCGCTGCCGTTCCCACTGGACACCACTACCGGGGTACGCGACAGCGGCTGAGCGGTCATGACCTCACGTGTCGTTCTGCTGGTCACCTCGCCCCGGCTGCCGGCCGGTCTGCTGACCGCGGCGTCGTGGGATCTCGTGCGCACGCATCCGGTGCTGGCCGCCGCGGAGAGCGACCAGACCGCGGCGTTGCGAGCGGCGGGCGCCGACGTGAGGCTCGTCGAGCCGACCGCCGAGGCGGTGCTGGCGGCCGCCGATCCGACCGTCGTGTGGCTCGCCGGCCCCGGCGGCGACCCCGACCTCGCGCGAGAGCTGGGCCTGCGGCTGGCTCGCCAGCCCGGGCTGGCCGAGCTGGAGCTGATGTACGGGTCGTGGGACCCGCCGGGGGCGCGCCTGCTCGACGCGGTGGCCGCGATGGACCGGCTGGTCTCGCCAGGGGGCGATCCGTGGAAACGCCAGCAGACCCACGAAACGCTCGCGCACTTCCTCCTGGAGGAGGCCTACGAGGCGTACGACGCGATCGTCGCGGGGGACCGTGCGGCGCTGCGCGAGGAGCTGGGTGACGTCCTGCTCCAGGTGGTGCTGCACGCCCGGATGGCCGAGGACGGCCCGGATGACGACAGCGACGGCAGTGGACGGTGGTCGATCGACGACGTGGCCGGCGACCTGGTCGACAAGCTGGTCCGGCGCAACCCGCACGTGTTCGGTACGACCACTGTGGACAGTGTTCAGGCCATTGTGGACAACTGGGAGCGGATCAAGAAGGCCGAGAAGGCGCGGGGCTCGGTGATGGACGGCATCGCGCTGTCCCAGCCGGCATTGGCGCTCGCGACCAAGGTGCTGTCCCGGGCACAGCGGACCGGCATCGCCGCGCCCGACCCGGCGCCACCATCCACAATGGACAATGAAGCGTCGCTGGGCGCCGGGCTACTGGCCATCGTCGCGGCCGCGAGAGCCCACGGCCTCGACGCCGAGGGGGCGCTGCGCAAGGCCGCCCTGGCCTACGCCGACGCGATCCGCGCCGTCGAGCGCCAGACCGGGCGCTAACGCCAGACTGGGCGCTAGCGCCGGACCCGGCTCGAGCCTCGGCTTGGCCATGAGACCCGCCGACAGGCCGGCGCCGACCAGGAGCACGCCAGCGACCTGTGCCACGGGCGGCACCCGCCCGTCGAAGACCGCCGTGGCGGTCAACGCGGCCACCGGCATGAGCCCGAAGCACATCCCGGCACGCTCGACCCCGAGCCGGGCCAGACCGGCGTACCAGGCCAGGAACGCGAGCACGGTCAGCACGAGGCCCAGGTAGGCCAGCGCGGCGACTTCACCCGGCAGCGGCACCCGCCACCGGCGCGGCTCGCCGGCCACCACGGCGCTGCCCAGCAGCATCGGTACGGCCAGTGCACAGGTCCACGCCGATACCCGGACCGGACCCAGGCGCGGCAGCAGCGGGGCGGCCAGCAGTGAGAAGGCGGCCTCACCGGCCAGCGCTCCGAGCGCGTACCCGAGGCCGGCGGCGTCGGCGTGACCACCCCCCTCGACCAGCGCCGCCCCGGCGACCACGACCGTGGCGGCGCCGACGAGCCGGGGCGACGGCCGTCGCCCTTGCAGGGCCGGGCCGAGCACGGCGAGCAGCAGTGGAGTCCCGCCGACGACGGTACCGACGACGGGCGCGTCGGCGTGCCGCAGCGCGGCGAGCAGGCAGACGTTGAAGCCGACGAGCCCGGTCGCGGCGAGCGCGGTGAGCCGGAGCAGATCGCTTCGGCCCGCCCGCCCGGCCGGCGCGCCGAGGCGTACCAGGAGGCCCAGCGCCGTGGCGGCCAGGGCGTACCGCAGCGCCTGACCGGACAGGATCGGATAGCCCAGGACCGAGCGGCTGATCGGCACCGAGCTGCCAAGGACCGCGGCGGCGGTCGCGCAGAGTAACGCATCCGATCTCTTCACGTGGTCGACGCTAAACGGCATAGTGGACCTCCAGACAGGGCCACGTCGGCTTCGGATTGGAGGTCCACTTGTCGATCTGGGAGGCGTTGGTCGAGTTCGACCGCACCCGACCGCGCCGGGGCGAGCAGATCATCGCCGCACTTCGAGCCGCGCTGGCGCAGGGCCGGCTCACTCCCGGTACGCGACTGCCGTCCACCCGAGATCTCGCCGCGGACCTCGCCGTTTCCCGCGGCCTGGTGGTGGCCGCCTATGAACAGCTCACCGCGGAGGGGCGCCTGGTGTCCGTGCGCGGTTCCGGCACGCTGGTCGCGGCGCAGCCCGTGCCGCAGCCGGCACCCGCGCGGCCGCCGCTGGCGCTGGGACGGCCGGGAGCGCTGGGAGTGCTTCCGCTGCGACCCGGCGTGCCCGACCTGGCGCTGTTCCCGCGCGCCGCCTGGCGTAGGGCGTACGAGCGGGCGCTGGCCACTGCCCTGGACGCCGACCTCGACTACGGGGACCCGGCCGGCGCACTGCGGTTGCGCGCCGAGCTCGCCGGCTATCTCGGCCGGGTCCGTGCCGCGCGCGTGGAGCCGGCTGGCCTGTGCGTCACCACCGGAGCCGCGCAGGCGTTCAGCCTGCTCGCCGGCCTACTGCGGGCGGGCGGGGTGTCCCGGATCGGCGTCGAGGACCCGGGCAGCGCGGTGATCCGGCAGCATTTCACCGCGCACGGGCTGCGGCCGGTGCCGGTGCCTGTCGATGACAACGGCCTGGACGTGGCCGCGCTCGCCGCGGCCCGCCTGACGGCGGTGCTGGTGACCCCGGCTCACCAGTTCCCGACCGGAGTGGTGCTCGCTCCGGCGCGCCGTGCTGCGCTGGTGGACTGGGCGCGGCAGGCCGGCGGTCTGATCGTCGAGGACGACTACGACGCGGAGTTCCGCTACGACCGCGAGCCGGTGGGCTGCGTACAAGGGCTCGCGCCGGACGTCGTGGCGCTCGTCGGCTCGGCGAGCAAGGTCCTTGCGCCGGCGCTGCGGCTGGGCTGGCTCGCGGCACCCGCCGGATGGGTGGGCCGGGTGCGCGACGGCAAGGAGTTCGCGGACCATGGCGGGCCGGTCGTGGAGCAGCTGGCCTTCGCGGAGCTGCTCGCCGCCGGCGGCTACGACCGCCATCTGCGGCGGGTCCGGCGGGTGTACCGGGACCGGCGCGACGCCGTGGTACGAGCCCTGCGCCGGCACCTGCCGGCAACCCGGGTCGGCGGGGTGGCCGCCGGCCTGCACCTGGTCGTCGAGCTTCCGTACGGCACCGACGACCGGGACCTCGTGGCCGGCGCGGAGGCGATCGGCCTCGGTCCGCTGCCGCTCTCCGCGCTGCGCCAGCGCCGCGGCGGCCCGCCCGGCCTGGTTATCGGGTACGCCACACACTCGGCCAACGAGCTGACCCACGCGGTACGCCGGCTGGCCAGCCTGGTGGCGTGAGGCAGCGTGGCGCGGGCGGCCAGCGGGCCCCGCCACGGGCGAGTAGGTTCGCCTCATGGCTCAGCAGTTCGCGCCGCTCGCCGAGCGCATCATCGATGCGGTCCTGGCCGCCGACCCGGGGATCGCCGCGTTCGCCGGCGACCACCGCTTCGACGACCGGCTGCCGGACCTGTCCGCCGATGGCGTCGCCCGCGACGTGGCGATGCTGCGCGACGCGGCCAACGCGCTGTCCCAGGTGGACATCGAGGCCCTGGACCGGCAGGAGGCGGTCGACCACTCGGCGTTGATGAGCCTGGTGGACCGCGCCTACTTCGAGCTGACCGAGGTGCGCGGACATGAGTGGAACCCCCTGGAGCACAACCCCGGCGGCCTGCTCTACGGCCTGATTGCCCGGCCGTTCGCGCCCGCCGAGCAGCGGCTGCAGTCGCTCGCCGGGCGCCTGTCGGCGATCCCGGATGCGCTCGCCACGGCCCGGTCGGTGCTCGACGGCTGCCCGCGCATCCACCTGGAGACCGCGGTCGGCCAGTTCACCGGTACCGCCACGCTGGTCCGCGACGAGGTGTCCACTCTGGTCAAGCAGGCGCCGGCGCTGGCGGCCACGGTGGCGCCGGTACAGCAGCGCGCGTTGGCGGCGATCGAGGAGTTTGTCGGCTGGCTGCGGCAACGGCTCGACGAGGCGGCCGACGGCGGTCGCGATCCCCGGTTGGGACGGCGACTCTGGGAGGCCCGGCTGTGGCACACGTTGGACACCGAGCTGTCCGCGGCCCAGGTGCTGGCGAAGGCCGAAGCCAACGTCAACCGGGTCACCGACGAGCTGCGTACCGCCGCCGCCGCGCTGATCGGCGGCCCGGCCGCCGACGAGACCGTCCGAGCGGCGCTGGACCGCCTGGCGCAGGAGCACCCGGACAACACGTCCATTGTGGACCTGGCGAAGGTGACGCTGGAGGAGGCGGCCACATTCGTCCGCGAGCATGACCTGGTGAGCCTGACCGACGACCCGTGCGTGATCATGGAGATGCCGGAGTTCGCGCGCGGGGTGGCGGTGGCCTACTGCGACCCGCCGGGTCCGTTGGAGACCGCCGACGTACCGACGTTCTACTGCATCGCGCCGACCCCGTCGGACTGGTCGCCGGAGCGCGTGGAGTCGTTCTACCGCGAGTACAACAACCACATGATCCGCGACCTCACGGTGCACGAGGCGATGCCGGGGCACTTCCTGCAGCTGGCGCACGCCCGGCGGTTCGATGGCTCCACCCGGGCCCGGGCGCTGGGCTTCTCCGGTCCCTTCGTGGAGGGCTGGGCCGTCTACGGCGAGGAGGTCATGGTCGAGCACGGCTTCGGCGGCCTGCCGGTCCGGCTGCAGCAGCTCAAGACGCAGCTTCGTATGACGATTAACGCCATCCTCGACCAGCTCGTGCACTGCGAGGGACTGTCCGAAGTGGACGCCATGGCGCTGATGATGCACCGGGGCTTCCAGGAAGAGGGCGAGGCGGCCGGCAAGTGGCGCCGGGCGCTGCTGACCTCGACGCAGCTGTCGACGTACTTCGTGGGGTACACCGAGGTGTCCGCGATGAGCCGCGCCCGGCCGGCGGGTACCAGCGTGCGGGCCTGGCACGACGCCATGCTGGCCCACGGCTCACCGGCGCCGCGGCACGTGCGAACCCTGCTGGGCGTCTAGCGCACCGGGCTAGCCACCGGCCCGCTGGTCGACGATCTTCGCGCCGGCGGGCGGGTCGAACGCGTTCTCCGCGACGGTGTCCCGTAGGCCGGTCATCGAGATCTCCACCTCGACTCCGTCGACAACGCCCTGGAAGCTGCCCAGGATCCCACCCGCGGTAATGCAGGCGGTGAACGCCGAGGCGGGCGCGTTGTCCACTCCGCTGACATCCACGCAGGTGGCGTGCTCGCCGGCGATGGTGGTGTCGTGCTGGGAGATGACCGCGTTGGAGTCCAGCGCGGCCGCGGTGAGCAGGCCGACCACGAGGGCCGGCGGCACGATGCCGCTGCGGTCGGCGCCCTGGTTGCCGGCGCCGTCCAGGGCGGTGAGCAGGCCCAGCGTCAGCGCGGAGCCCGGGGACGGCGGCCGGCGCAGGGTACAGGTCAGGGTGCCGGCCTCGGTGCGGCAGTCGGTGGTCCCGTCAGGGGTGATCACAACCTTGCCGCCGGGGTAGGAGTACGCCGCCCGAAACGGGCGCTGAGCCTGCGCGATCGTGGCGCTCCGGCCGCCCCGGAGCTGGTAGTCGGCCGTGTAGGTCAGCTGGCTCGCGTGATCGAGACGGGACGCCAGGTCGTTGACCAGCGCCGCCCGGTCGATCACCTGCGCGCTGCAGCCGGTCATCACCAGCGCCAGCACGCCGGTCATCACCAGCGCCAGCACCGTGGCGACCGCAGCCCTGCGGGCGCGCGGCACGGACGGCGCAGGACCCATGCCCTCTAGCCTCGCGTGTGCCTGCAAGTCCCGCCAACCCCGTTGCAGTTCCGTGACCTGCCGCGCCGGGCCGCCGGCCCGCTCGCTAGGCTCGCGATCGAACAGCGGGAGACCGGGACAGTGGCGGACCGGGACAGTGGCAGACCGGGAGGCAGACGTGGCAACCATCGAGGCGATCGTCGCCAGGGAGATCCTCGACTCGCGGGGCAACCCGACCATCGAGGTGGAGGTCGGGCTCGACGACGGCACGATCGCCCGCGCGGCGGTGCCGTCGGGGGCGTCGACCGGCGCGTTCGAAGCGATCGAGCTTCGGGATGGCGAACCCAAGCGGTACGGCGGCAAGGGCGTCCAGCGCGCGGTCGACAACATCGCCGAGCGGATCGCGCCGGAGCTCGTCGGGTACGAGGCGAGCGAGCAGCGCCTGATCGACCAGAAGATGCTCGACCTGGACGCCACCCCGGACAAGTCGGCGCTGGGCGCCAACGCCATCCTGGGTGTCTCGCTCGCGGTCGCCAAGGCCGCGGCCGGCTCGGCCGAGCTGAGCCTCTTCCGGTACCTGGGCGGACCCAACGCGCACCTGCTGCCGGTACCGATGATGAACATCCTCAACGGCGGCGCGCACGCCGACTCCAATGTGGACATTCAGGAGTTCATGATCGCACCGGTGGGTGCTCCGACGTTCGCCGAAGCGCTACGGGCCGGTGCCGAGGTGTACCACGCGCTCAAGGCGGTGCTGAAGAAGAAGGGCCTGTCCACCGGCCTCGGTGACGAGGGCGGGTTCGCGCCGGATCTGCCGACCAACGCGGCGGCGCTCGACCTGATCGCCGAGGCGGTGCGGGCGGCCGGGTACTCCCTCGGCCCCGACATCGTGCTCGCGCTGGACGTGGCGGCCACGGAGTTCTACCGCGACGGCTCCTACGCCTTCGAGGGGGCGGCCAAGTCGTCGGCCGAGATGACCGCGTACTACACCGACCTGGTGTCGAAGTACCCGATCGTGTCCATCGAGGACCCGCTGTCCGAAGAGGACTGGGCCGGTTGGGCGTCGTTGACCTCGACCCTGGGGGACCGGATCCAGATCGTCGGCGACGACCTGTTCGTGACCAACCCGCAGCGCATCGCCCGCGGCATCGCCGAGCGCTCCGCCAACGCCGTGCTGGTCAAGGTGAACCAGATCGGCTCGCTCACCGAGACGTTCGACGCGGTCGAGCTGGCGCACCGCAACGCGTTCCGCTGCATGATGAGCCACCGGTCCGGCGAAACCGAGGACACCACGATCGCCGATCTGGCCGTGGCCACCGGATGCGGCCAGATCAAGACCGGCGCACCGGCCCGCTCGGAGCGCGTCGCCAAGTACAACCAGCTCCTGCGCATCGAAGAAGAGCTCGAAGACGCGGCGCGCTACGCCGGTCGCGGCGCCTTCCCGAGGTACCGTTCGGCCTGAACGCCTGTCCGCCAGGACAGGCCTTCCAGGAGGGCCGAACATGGCGCGCATGCGCGGGCGGGACCGCAAGGGCCCCGGGGCACGACCGGACCGGACGCGCTCGGCCGCCCGGCCCGCGGCCGCCCGCCGGTCGGCCGGCGGGCCGCCCCCGGGCGGTGGGCCGGCACGGCGCACGCCGGCGCCGGCGCGCGGCCGGCACACGGGCCGCACGACCGTGCTCGCCACCGTGCTCCTGGCGCTGCTGCTCGCCTACGCCTATCCGATGCGGGTGTACCTGACCCAGCAGGCCGAGATCCAGGCGCTGGAGGACCGGCAGCACACCCAGCGGCTGCACATCAAGGAGCTCGAAGAAGAGCGCGCCAAGTGGAACGACGACGAGTACGTACGCGCGCAGGCGCGCCGGCGCCTGCACTACGTGCTGCCGGGCGAAACGGCGTACCTGGTCCTGGATGGCAGCGGCGCACCCGATGCGCCAGGCGGTTCGCCGGGCCCGGGCACCGGCAAGCCGCCGGAGCGGTGGTACGGCGGGCTCTGGTCGAGCATCGGGGCGGCCAACCGTTGAGCGAGCGGGCTACTCCCGCTGACCTCGCGGCGGTGGCGGCTCAGCTCGGCCGCTCGCCGCGGGGCACCCGCGCCGTGGCGTACCGCTGCCCGTGCGGCCGGCCAGCCGTGGTCGAGACCACGCCGCGGCTCGCCGACGGTACCCCGTTCCCAACGCTGTACTACCTCACCTGTCCACGAGCCGTCGCGGCGTGCGGACGGCTGGAGTCCGCCGGCCTCATGCGGGAGATGGCGCGACGGCTGCGGGAGGACCCGGAGCTGGCCGCCCGCTACCGCCGCGCCCACGAGGACTACCTGTCCCGGCGGGCGGCGGCCGGGGCGGCGGCAGCCACGGCGGCCGGGACCACGGCCGGCCCGGCGGCCGGAGACGTGCCGGAGATCGCCGGGGTCTCCGCCGGCGGCATGCCGGAACGGGTCAAGTGCCTGCACGCGCTGCTCGCTCATGCGCTGGCGGCCGGCCCCGGCGTCAACCCCTTCGGGGACGAGACGCGGGAGCTGGTCGAGCCATGGTGGACCGACGGCCCGTGCGTCTAGCCAGATACCCTGCTGCGCATGGAGGTTACGGTCCGGCGGGCGCGCCCCGCTGACGTGCGGGGCATCCGGCGGCTCATCGACATCTATGCCGCCGAGCGCCGGCTGCTGTCGAAGGCCACCGTCGCGCTCTACGAGGACGTCCAGGAGTTCTGGGTCGCCGAGCGTACCGACGACGGCGCCATCGTCGGCTGCGGCGCGCTGCACGTCATGTGGGAGGACCTCGCGGAGGTACGCACGATCGCGGTCGACCCGCGGTGCCGGGCCCAGAAGATCGGCCACCGGATCGTGTCCGAGCTGGTGACGGTGGCGCGGGAGCTGGGGATCCGGCGGGTCTTCGTGCTGACGTTCGAGACCAGGTTCTTCGCCTCCTTCGGGTTCGTGCCGATCGACGGCACGCCGGTCACCCACGCGGTCTACGAGGAGCTGCTGCGGTCATACGACGAGGGCGTCGCGGAGTTCCTCGACCTGGAGCGGGTCAAGCCCAACACGTTGGGCAACACGAGAATGTTGCTGCACCTATGACGCGCGTGGCTGCGATCGACTGCGGGACCAACTCGATCCGGTTGCTGGTGGTCGACGTGGCCGGCGAGACGCTGACCGACGTGGTGCGGCGCATGGAGATCGTCCGTCTCGGGCAGGGGGTCGACCGTACCGGCCGGCTGGCGCCGGAGGCGATCGAGCGGACCCGGGTCGCCCTGGCCGGCTATGCGGCGCAGATCGCCGAGCTCGGGGCGGTCCGGACCAGGATGGTCGCTACCAGCGCGACCCGCGATGCCGAGAACGGCGCGGACTTCCGCGCCATGGTGCGCCAGACCCTGGGCGTGCCGCCGGAGGTGGTCAGCGGCGACGAGGAGGCCCGGCTGTCCTTCGCCGGGGCGGTACGCGGGCTGCCGCCGGGGCTGCCGGCGCCGTACCTCGTCGCCGACATTGGCGGCGGATCGACCGAGCTCGTCCGGGGTTCGTCCACAGTGGAGGCTGCGATCAGCGTAGACATCGGGTGCGTCCGGATGACCGAACGGCACCTGCACGACGATCCGCCGACCGCGGTGCAGATCGCCGCCGCCGAAGTCGACATCGGGACCGCCGTCGGCCGCGCGCTCGCCGCGGTCGGGTTAGGGGGTACGCTCGTCGGCCTGGCCGGGTCGGTGACCACGGTGGCGGCGATCGCACTCGACCTGCCCGAGTACGACGCTGCGCGGATCCACCACGCCCGCATCGCCTACGCCGACGTGGCCAAGGTGACCGCCGACCTGCTCGCGGCGACCCGCGCGGCGCGCCTGGCCATCCCCGTCATGCATCCGGGCCGGGCCGATGTCATCGGAGCCGGTGCGCTGATCCTCCGCGTGATCATGGAGCGGGCCGGCGTCGACGCGGTCACCGCGAGCGAGCACGACATCCTCGACGGGATCGCGCTCAGCATGGTCGCCTAGCCGGTGCGGCGGACCTCCGCCCGGGACTGCTCGCGCAGCTCGGACTCGTCGCGCGACCACCACCAGCCGTACGTGAGGATGCCGGACTGTGGGGTGGTGACCACGATCCTTGCCGGCAAGGGGCCGTCGTACGCCGTGAACTCGCCCGGCTTGGTCTCCACGAACCGCACCACGCCGGGCAGCTCCAGGCAGGTCACGTGCAGCTCCAGGCGACCGGCCTCACCCGCGGTCAGCACCGTGTGCTCGACATGTTGCAGGCCCCGGCTGTCGCTGACCGCCTCGTAGTCGAGCGTGACCGCGCGACCTCGCACGACCGACGTGACCGTAATCCGCGCCACGAACGGTCCGCTCTCCAGACCGTCGCCGCGACCGCGGTACACGCCGGGGGTTACGGCGAGGGTCTTCAACAGGTCGGTCACGGCGCACACCGTAGTAGGCGAAGGCCAGACCAGCGGCGAGTGGGGTAGCGCCAGAGCCGCTGGTCAGGCTACCGTGCGCTGTTCGCGTACCCCTGTTTCGTCCTCGATCTGCCCCTGGAGGAGCTCCAACGTGACCGAGCAGCCGAGCTACGAGCACTCCGGCCAGCCGGCGATCCCGCTTCAGCCGGGCGGCTACGAACAACCCGGCGAGTATCCCCCGCCGCCCGCTCCAACGCCGCCGCCGGCGCGTGCGTCCGGCAGGCGCGTCGGAGTGCTCATCGCCGTCCTCGTCCTCGTCGCGGTCGCGGTCGTCGCCGGCATCATCGGATTCGTCAGGAGCCGCCCCACACCGGCCAACGCCAAGGTGGGCGACTGCATGGTCGGCCAGTCGGCGAAGGCGCTCAAGAAGATCGACTGTGGCGACAGCAAGGCCGAGTGGACGGTGGTTGGCCGGCTCGAGGGCAAGACCGAGGCCGAGACGAAAGATGTCGAGCAAACCTGCGCGCAGTGGCCGGAAACCAAGGTCCTGTTCTGGCGGAAGGAGAGGGGAACGACCGGCTTCGTGCTCTGCCTCGCTCCGAAGCAGTAGCCGGGGGGCGGTTGGCTGACGTGGGTGGGGCTTCCGCGCGTACTCCCGAAGAGGTCGTCGACCGCGCGGGACGAGCGGCCGACCTGGCCGACCTCGATGGCGCCATCGCGTCATGCCGGGCCTGTCCCCGCCTCGTGGCGTGGCGGGAGGAGGTCGCCACGGTCAAGCGGGCCGCCTTCCGCGACCAGGAGTACTGGGCGCGGCCGGTGCCCGGGTTCGGCCCACCGGACGCGCGCATCGGCGTGCTCGGGCTCGCCCCGGCGGCGCACGGCGGCAACCGCACCGGACGCATCTTCACCGGCGACCGCTCCGGTGACGTGCTCTTCGCCGCGCTGTACCGGGCGGGCCTGGCCAACCAGCCGACCAGCGTCAGCCGCGACGACGGGCTGCGGCTGGCGCACACCCGCGTCTTCGCGGCGGTCCGGTGCGCCCCGCCGGGCAACCAGCCGACGCCCACCGAGCGCGACACCTGCGCGCCGTGGCTGCATCGCGAGATCTCATTGATCAAGCCCACGCTGTCCGTCGTGGTCGCGCTCGGCGGGTTCGCCTGGGCCGCGTTCTGGCCGGCGCTGCGTTCGGTGTACGGGATACCGCCGCCGACGCCGCGACCGGCCTTCGGTCACGGGGTGACCTGGCAGGCGCCGGAAAGCCCGGCATTGCTGGGTTGTTACCACGTCAGCCAGCAGAACACCTTTACCGGCCGGCTGACGCCCGCGATGCTGGACCACATATTCGCGCGGGCGAAGGAGCTCGCCGGCCTCGGGTAGACGGGGATGGATGGACAGGAGTACTTCGCCGCTGGGTAGGTGGCTGCCGGTGCTTGCCGTCGGCGCGCTGCTCGGGTTGGCGGCGCTCGCCGCCGCGTGGTCCTCGCTCCAGGTCACCCAGGTACCGCTGCCGGGCCAGCGCCAACCAACCGGGACGCCACAGGTGTCGGGGACGATCCCGCCGAGCAACGCTGCGCCGGTGCCGTCGAGCCGTCAGGAGTGGGTCGCCTTCGCGATTCCGGGCTGGCTCACGAGCCTGGCCACGGCGCTGTGCGTGGCGGTCGTGGTGGCCGTCGGGGCCGTGCTGCTCTGGTACGTCATCCGCGTGTACGCTCCCGTGCGCCGGGCCGTGCCGGTCGTCGAGCCGACCGAACCCGACCGGCTCGCCGCGGCCAGTACCGAAGACGTGGTCGCCGCGGTTGAGGCGGGCCTGGTGGGGCTCTCCGACGCCGACCGCGACCCGCGCCGCGCCATCATCGCGTGCTGGCTGCGCCTGGAGGAGGCCGCCGCCGCCGCGGGCACGCCACGCGAGCCGGGCGACACCTCGACCGACCTCGTGGTCCGGCTGCTGCTGGCGCACCTGGTGAGCCGGCAGGTGCTCGACGGGTTCGCGGCGGTCTACCGGTGGGCCCGCTACGGCACCGGCCCGGTGGACGAGCAGATGCGCGCGACCGCCGTTTCGGCGCTGCGGCAGGTGCGCGCCGAGCTCGCGGCCTCGGTCGCGCGCGCTGAGGCGGTCGCGCGCGCGGAGGCGGCCGCACGGGCAGAGGCGGCGGCGCGGGCAGAGGCGGCGCGGGCGGAGGCGGCGGAGCGCGGGGAGACCGGGGTGTCGCGATGACCGGCCGGCACGCGCAGGGTCGTGACGAGCTCACGACCATGGACGAGCTGTTTCGCCTGGCCGCCGAGGAACCAGGGCAGCCACCTTCCCGGTCGTTGCGCGCCACGCTGCTGGGCAACGCGCTCTTCTCGTTGGTCGCATCGTCCATGATCTACGTGGTCGCGCGGACGGCCGGCTTCGCCATCCCGTACCCGTTGCTGTTCACCGTGCTGTTCGCCGGGGCGCTGTTGCGGCGCGCGCTGCTGATGGTGGGCTCGAAGCCGCTGCCGGAAGCCACGACCGGCACCCTTCCGGCCGCCCCCGAGGACCCGGAGATGTTGCCGACGGACCGCCTGGACGGGCTGTACCTCGCGATGACCCGCTGGGACACAAGGCTGGAGTGGACCGAACGCGACCCGGGTCGGTTCGCCCGGGTGGTTCGTGCCAGGCTGGCCGACATGGCCGACGAACGACTGCGACAGCGCCATGGCATCACGCGCGCCGACAGTGCGGACCGGGCCCGCGAGCTGATGGGGGAGCTGCTGTGGGCGTTCCTGCACGTACCGATTACCCGAAACCCCACGCCGCAGGAGATGGCGGCGATCGTGGCAAAGGTGGAGCAGCTTTGAGCGATGGAGCTGGCGCGGCGGCGTCTGGACTGAGGAGCGAAGCGACGAGGGAAGACGTCGCGAACAGCGCCGCGCGAGCGAGCGAATCGGAGGCAGTGTGAAGGCTTACGACGTGGAGCGGTTCGGCCGGGCGGTGCTCGACGAGGTCGGCACGGTCGTCGTTGGCAAGCGGGAGGCGCTGGAGCTGGTCCTCGCGGGGATCCTGGCCGGCGGGCACGTGCTGCTGGAGGATCTGCCCGGGCTCGGCAAGACGCTCACCGCGCGCTCGTTCGCCCAGGCGCTCGGGATCGGGTTCCGCCGCCTGCAGTTCACCCCGGACCTGCTGCCGGCGGACGTGACCGGGTCGTTCCTGTACGACCAGCGCACGCACGACTTCACCTTCCGTGCCGGGCCGGTCTTCACCAACCTGCTGCTGGCCGACGAGATCAACCGCACGCCGCCGAAGACCCAGGCCGCGCTCCTGGAGGCCATGCAGGAGAAGCAGGTTTCCGTGGAGGGCAGCACGTACCGGCTGGAACCGCCGTTCCACGTGCTGGCCACGGCGAACCCGATCGAGTACGAGGGCACCTACCCGTTACCCGAGGCGCAGCTCGACCGGTTCCTGCTCCGCGTCTCGTTCGGCTACCCGGACCGCGACGAGGAATGGGACGTGCTGCGCCGGCGGATGGCGCGCCGCCAGGAAGAGGCGACGCTGGATCCGGTCGTCGACGGCGCCACGGTCCTCGCCATGCAGGCGGCCCTGGAGGATGTGGCCGTCGAGGACTCCATCGGCCGGTACATCGTCGATCTGGCCGCCGCGACCCGGGCGCACCCGCAGGTCCTGGTGGGCGCCTCCCCGCGCGGCTCGCTGGCGCTGCTGCTGCTCTCCCGCGCCAGGGCCGCGCTGGACGGGCGGGACTACGTGATCCCGGAGGACGTCAAGTCGGTGGCCCTGCCGGCGCTGGCGCACCGGATCACGCTGCGGCCGGAGATGTGGCTGCGCCGCGTCGACCCCGCGACGGTGGTGACCGACGTGCTGGCCCGTACGCCGGCGCCGGCCAGCGGGGCGCTTCCGACGCACTCCGGTGGGCCGGTCTCGCACGCCGACCAGTACCGGTACACCGCGCCGCCCCGGGCCTGACGCATGGCCGAACCGGAACAGCCGGCCTGGGTGGCCACCTGGGCGTTCGGGCGGGCCGTGGTGGTCGTCGGCGTGCTCATCCTGCTCGCCGCGCTCAGCGGGCGGGTCGACCTGGTGGTGCTGGCCGCCCCGTTCGCGCTGGGCACCGCGCTGTCGCTGCGGCGGCGGCCGAGCACGGTACCGCGGGTCACGCTGGCGCAGGCCGATCCGTTCGTCGCCGAAGGGGCCGAGATCGGCGCCGCGGTGACCGTGACCAACCCCGATCCGGTCGGCCTCGACCTCGCTCTGGTACGCGTGCATATGTCGCCCTGGTTGCAGGTACGCCACGGCGACCGGCCGTACGCCGCGGCCGTACCCGCGGGGAAGAGCACCTTGATCGCGCTGGAAGGCCCGGCGGTGCGCTGGGGACGGCATGCGCTCGGGCCCGCGTTGGTCTATGGCGTGTCGGCCGACGGGTTGCTCATCAGCTTGCCCGGTGAGGCACCGGCCACCGGCGTGAAGGTCTACCCGGTCGCCGATGTGTTCGAGGCCGACGAAGCGATGCCGCGCGCGGCCGGAATGGTCGGCGCGCACCGCTCGCGCCGGCCGGGGGAGGGTGGCGAGCTGGCCGGGGTGCGCCAGTACAGCCCCGGCGACCGGCTGCGCCGCATCGACTGGCGGGTCACCCTGCGCACCCGGCAGCTGCACGTGGTGGCCACGCTGTCCGACCGGGACGCCGAGGTGGTCCTGCTGCTCGACGTGCTGTCCGAAGCCGGGCGCTCCGGTGGCATCGGGGGCGCGGCCTCGGTGCTGGACACGACGGTACGGGCGGCGGCGGCCATCGCCGAACACTACCTGCACCGTGGCGACCGGGTGTCCTTGCTGGAGTACGGCTACCGCGCGCGCCGGCTGCCTCCGGCGAGCGGGCGCCGGCAGTACCTGAGGGTCCTGGAATGGCTGCTCGACGTGCGCGCCAGCGGCGGGGAGTACGAGCCGAGCGCCGGCGCCTTCGGCACCCACCTGCTGTCAGCCAACGCGCTCGTGGTCGTGCTCACGCCGCTGCTGGACCTGCGCTCGGCCGCGATGATCGCGCGCCTTGCGCGGTCGGGCCGGTTCGTCGTGGCGGTTGACACGCTCACCTCCGACGTACGGGTGAGCCGGTTCGGCCCCTGGTCGGCCGTGGCGTACCGGCTGTGGCGGCTGGACCGGGACAACGTGATCGGCCAGCTGCGCGAGCACGGGGTACCGGTGGTGAGCTGGGCCGGCGCGGGCAGCCTCGACCAGGTGCTGCGGGACATCTCCCGGCTCGCCGCTGCTCCCCGGGCAGGGGTCCGATGAGCGAGCGTAGCGAGCGAATCAGCTGGCTCAGTGCACTCGTGCGTCATCGTGCCGGCGAGCGAAGCGAGGCGGCTCGATGAGCACGTTTGTTCGTGAGGTGGTGCTGGTGCGCCGCGGGTTCGCCGACCGGGTGGAGCTCGCCCGGCGGATGGTGGCCCGCGCCACGGCCGGTCCGCTGCTGGTGCGCGGCACCGTCGCCGTCAGCGCCCTCGCGGCGCTGCTCCTGGCGTACCCGGTGGAGACCGTTCGGGGCGCCCCGGTGGGCCTGCTGCTCGTGGTGGCCGTGCTGCCCGCGCTGCGCCCGCGCGGCAAGCTTGTGACGACCGTGGTCATCGCGGCCGTGCTCGGCTGGCTGGTGGCCACAACGGTGTACGCCGAACGGGTCACCGTCTGGCGGCTGGCCGCCCTGGCCTGCGCGCTCTACCTGTTGCACACCACGGCGGCACTGGCCTCGGTGCTGCCGTACGACACGGTCGTGGCGCCCGGTGTGCTGCTCGGATGGCTGCTGCGCGCCGGCCTGGTGGTGGCGCTGACGGCCGGGTTCGCGTTCGCGGTGCTCCTGGGCGTACTGCCGGTCTCCGGGAGCCGGTCCTTCCTGGTCGCCTCGATCGCCGGCTTGGCGGTGATGGCCGCCTTGGCCCTGCTGCTGGCGTACCTCCGCCGCCGCTGACTCAGTGAGGCGCCGGTTACAGCTTCGGCGCCCGCTCGGGCGCCGGGCACCGGCCGGGGATAGCGTGATAACCGTGGCTGTGAAACGGATTCTTGTCGTCGGTGGCGGGCACGTGGGCTTCTATGCAGCGCTGCGGCTGTCCAAGAAGCTGCGGCCGCGCGCGGCCGAGGTGATCGTGGTCGACCCGCAGCCGCACATGACGTACCAGCCGTTCCTGCCGGAGGCGGCAGCGGGCAGCATCTCGCCACGGCACACGGTCGTGCCGCTGCGCCGCGAGCTCAAGCGTTGTCACGTGCTTTCCGGGCACGTGATCAAGATCGAGCACGGCAGGCGGACGGCGACCGTGCAGCCGATCGTGGGTCCACCGCGCGAGGTGAGCTACGACCACATCGTGGTGGCGCCGGGCAGCGTGTCACGGAGCCTGCCGATCCCGGGGTTACGCGAGCAAGCGGTCGGCTTCAAGACCCTGGGCGAAGCCATCTACCTCCGTAACCACGTCCTCGACCGGCTCGACGTGGCGGCGACCACGACCGACCCCGGGACCCGCCGGCGAGCGCTCACGTTCGTCTTCGTCGGCGGCGGGTACGCCGGGATCGAGGCGCTCGCCGAGATGGAGGACATGGCCCGCGACGCGCTGCGCTACTACCCCGAGCTAGACCCCGACGAGATGCACTGGGTGCTCGTCGAGGCCACCAACCGGATCCTGCCCGAGGTCGACCCCGACATGGGCGCGTACACCGTGGCCCAGCTGATGAAGCGCCACCTCGACATCCGGCTCGACACCCGCCTGGAGTCCTGTGTGGACGGTGTGGTGAAGCTGTCCGACGGGGACAGCTTCGACGCGGACACGATCGTCTGGACCGCGGGTGTCAAGGCGCACCCGATGCTGGAGGCGACCGACCTGCCACGGGACCAGAAGGGGCGGGTGATCTGCCTGCCGACGCTGCAGGTGGCCAATGTGGACGGTCGCGTCGTCGACGGAGCCTGGAGCGCGGGGGACTGCGCCGCCGTGCCGGACCTGACATCTCCGGTGCCAGGCGCACTGTGCTCGCCGAGCGCCCAGCACGCGGTACGGCAGGCGGCGCGGCTCGCCGACAACATCGTCGCGGTGCTGCGGGCGCGCCAACCGAAGGAGTACCGCCACAAGCACGTGGGCTCCGTGGCGAGCCTGGGGCTGCATAAGGGCGTGGCACAGGTGTACGGGTTCAAAATCAAGGGCTGGCCGGCCTGGTTCATGCACCGCACGTACCACATGACCCGGATCCCCACCCTGAACCGCAAGATCCGGGTGATCGTCGACTGGACGCTGGCCCTGTTCCTCAAGCGCGAGGTGGTCGCGCTCGGCGAGCTGCACCAACCGCGCGAGCCGTTCACCGAGGTGACACCGGCGACGCCCGCCGAACGGCCCGTGAGAGCACCGGGCCCGGCGCGCTAACGTACCTTCGGCACCCGCCAGACCCGCACGCCGGCCACGTCCTCACCCGGGCCGAGCAGGTAGTCCATCATGGACCGCAGCTCGGGCTCGTGCGGCTGGGCCGCGAGGACCACGCAGCTGGCTCCCCAGTACCGCAGGTCCTGGCTGGCCATGGCCCGCTCGTTGTCGGTCAGCAGCGGCACCTCGCCGGTCTTGGCCACCCGGTGCATCAGCTCCGAGGTCGGCCGTGGGTAGATGCCGATCGAGGCGCGCCCGCCACCGGCGTACGGCCCGATGAACCACCCCTCGGGAAGTCCAAACTCGACATTCGCCGCGGCCGCCCACCGCATCGAGTTCGGGTCGACCGGCTCGGGCGGCGGCACCGGCACGAGGATCCCGCCCGGCTCGACGCAGGTTCGCCAGTACCCCTCGGTGAAGAACTTCGGGACCGGCGGGCGCGCCACGGTGGGCAACGGGGTGGGCGCGATCGGCACTAGCGCGGCGATCACGGCCACCGGCACCAGCAGGCGGGGCCATCCCGTGCTGGTGGCCGGGTCGGCCGCCGGACCCCGGTCCAGCGCCGCGTCCAGCGCCATCGCCAGCAGTACGGCGATGAGCGGGATCGCGGTCAGCGCGAACCGGCTGGGCAGCGCGCTGTCGAGCACCGGCAGCCCCTCCAGCGGCGAGTACGGCCCATGGATGTCGGTACGGACACCGTCGATGATCAGGCGCGGCCCCAGGGACAGCGCGCACATGACGACCGCCGTGATGGCACAGGCGGTCGCCACCGGCCGCCGCCACAGCCACAGCACCGCGCCCGCGGCGACCAGGATGAGCGGCAGCCCGAAGTAGGTGTTGTACTCGGTGGGCCCGGTCGACAGCCGGTCGGTCGACGCGTCTCCGGCGAACGACATCGGCGAGATCGCGGTGAAGCTGGCCAGGTCGGCGGCGAAGTACCGGGGGCTGAACGGTCCGTTCGGCACGTGCTGCGGCCCGGCGAACTGCAGCCACAGCGGGTACGCCAGGAAGGCCGTCGAGATGAGCGCCGCCGTGGCCAGCCCGGCGGTCAGCGGCCACAGCGTGCGCGCGGCGGCCCTGGGCGCGAGCAGGGCGTACGCGACGCAGAACACGGCGAGGGTGGCGGCGGTGAGGAACAGCACCTCCTCGCCGATGAACAGCTGTACCGTGATCAGCCCGCCGAGCAGCGCCCCGGTGCCGAGCACCCGGCGAACCCGGTCGAGCCCCTCGATCACCTCGTCGTCGGTGCGCGCCAGCCGGATGACGCACCACACCATCGCCGGTACCAGCCACTGCGCCGTGATGTGCACGTGGGCGTTGGACTGCGACATCATCCCCGGGGCGAACCCGGCGCAGGCCGCGCCCACGCCCGCCGCGAAGCGGCGCAGGCCCAGCGTGCGCACCATCAGCAGGTACCAGGCGACGGCCGTACCGCCGAGGTTGCCGGCCACCAGGATCGCGAAGCTCACCGGCGCGCCGAACGCCAGGGTCACCGGCGCGAGCAGGATCCCCAGCAGGATCAGCGAGGCGTTGCTGAGCAGGTTGACCCCATCCGGCGCGTTGAGCAGGTGCGTGACGAGGTGCATCTCGCCGGAGTAGAACCGCGTGCCGTGGGCCAGGAACCACTCGTCGAGCGCCTGGTCGTTGACGTTGTGCGCGAGCGCCCGCCCGGCGGGGTCGGACCACAAGCCCTTCGTGAGCCAGCCGGCCACGGCCAGCAACTCGAGACAGACGGCCAGGTCTCGGGTGACCGGACGGCGGAGCAGATCGGCCAGGCGGGTGGTCCAGCCCGGCCGATCGTCGGGCTCGGGCATCTGTTCGGGTACGTCAACCTCGCTGTCGGCCTCGTCGTCGGCCTCGTCGGCCTCGTCGTCCTCGGGCGCCTCGGCTACGACGCTGGTTCCCTCGTTGCGGGCCTCGTCCGCATCGAGTTCGGACTGCTCATCCGGGGTGGCCTCACCGGCTGCGGTCAAGCCGTCACTCGTTACTGGGGCCTCTGAGTGGGTACCGTCAGGGGTGCTGGCGGCTCCTTCGGGCCGCGGCTCGGCACGGTCCTGAGCGGCCGACGTCGCGCTGGTCACCCGCATGACCCTAACGGGGCCGGTAAGCCGGTGTGCGCCGGATGTCCGGCGGGCTACCGTGAACGCGATTAGTGCCACGCCCGGGTGGTGGAACGGCAGACACGGCCGCCTTAAAAGCGGCTGCCGCGAGGCGTGCGGGTTCGACCCCCGCCCCGGGCACGCAAGGCATCCGCACGCTCCCCATAGGTGGCCGGAGCTGGTTCTTTGTGCCCGGGCCCGGGTGCCGGCGCACCGGGCGGGCTCGGGCGGCAAGCCGGCGGCCGTCATGATTCGCTCGGCTCGTGCTGTGGACCTGTAAATTCTCGTACTATTTCGTGGCCCGGGCCGTGTCGATCTTCGGCGACGCGATGCTGGTGGTGGGCGCGGCGCTGGCGATCGGACGCGACCGAGGGCGATACCAGCCCGCAGCCACGGCACATCCCCGCCTGCGTGAGCCTTCCGCTGCCCGTCGCGACCCCGGCCGTCGGCGCTGCGCTCATGCACCCTATGAGTCTCCTGGGGCCTGGTCGCCCGGGGAGACGAGGCCCGTTTCGTAGGCGAGGACGACGGCCTGGGCGCGGTCACGGAGGGTCAGCTTGGTGAAGATGTGGGCCACGTGGGTCTTCACCGTGGCCTCGCTGAGCGTGAGCTCCTTGGCGATTTCGGCGTTGGAGAGGCCGCGTCCCATTAGGGTCAGGACCTCGCGTTCCCGGGGGGTCAGGGCGGTGAGGTCGCGATGGATGGCGGGCGGGTGTACCCGGCACCACGCAGCCGACCGTGATCAAGTTCTACCGCGGAGACTCCAGCAGTCTCGGCTACCGTGTCCTCAAAGGACACTGGCCGAACGAGCCCGGTCAGGTGGCCGTCGCGAAGCGGTTCCTCGTGCTGCGCGGGCTCGCCGTCGGCGACACCCTCACCGTGGAGGTGGACGGCAACCGGACCCAGCTGAGGATCGTCGGCGAGTTGCTGCTCAACGAGTCCGAGCTGATGGTCGCCGACTGGCAGACCTTGGCGCTGGTCGCGCCGGGCACCTCGGCCGACACATTCGAGGTCCAGCTCAAGCCCGGTACCGATGTGCAGGCGTACATCGCGGCGATCAAGTCGGCGAACCCCCGACTGGATGCCTTCCCGCCCGGCGAGCTGAGCTCGTTCATCGTCATCGTCCTGGTCACCGTCTCGCTCCTGACGCTGATGCTGGGCGTCGTCGCCGCGCTCGGCGTCTTCAACACGGCCGTCCTCAACACTCGCGAGCGACGCCGGGACCTGGGCATGCTCAAGTCGATCGGGATGACGCCGCGCCAGGTCACGGTCATGGTGGTGACCTCCATGGCGGCGCTGGGCGCGCTCGGCGGGCTGCTCGGCATTCCGATCGGGCTCGCCACGCACCGCCTGATCGTTCCGGCGATGGCGCATGCCGCTCAGGTCAGCGTGCCCGACTTCATGCTGAACGTGTACCGCGCGCCGACGCTGGTGCTGCTGGCGCTCGCGGGCATCGGTGTCGCGGCACTCGGCGCGCTCCTCCCGGCGAGGTCGGCGGCCCGGACCACGATCGCGGAGGTCCTGCACAACGAGTGACCTGGCCGGAGGAGGGCGCCGGCCCGGCCCGGTCGCGAGGGGCGCCTGGGTCGGGCCCGCGCCGGCATGCCCTTCAGGTACGCGGCGGGGCTCATGCCCAGGGCGCGAGTGAAGTCCCGGATGAAGTGGGACCGGGCCGTCGTACCCGAGGCCGGCGGCCACCTCGGCCCAGGTGCTGCCGGGCCTGAGTGACCCGACCCGGCGGCGACCGGCGGCTGGTGTGACTCTGCGAGAGTCGGGGTGTGGATGCGCTCACCGTCCGCGGACTGACCCGCCGCTTCGGCAACCTGCTCGTGCTCGACGGCATCAGCCTCGCGGTCGGGCGCGGGCAGGCGGTCGTGGTTCTCGGTCCCAATGGCGCCGGTAAGACCACGCTGCTGCGGTGCGTCGTCGGCGCCGACCGCGCCGACGCTGGCGAGGTGCTGTTGGACGGGCGGCGGTTCGATGAGACCGACCCGTGGGTACGGTCGGTCGTCGCCACGGCCCTCGACGACATCGACTTCTTCCCGGACCTGTCCGTCGCCGAGCACCTCGAGCTGCTGGCGTACGCGCACGGCGGCGACCCCACCGCACCCGACGAGGTCCTGACCGAGCTGGGGCTCGACGGGGCTCGCGACCAGTTGCCGGCCACGCTGTCCAGCGGGCAGCGGCGGCGCCTGGCGCTGGCGTCCTGCTTCGTGCGGCCCCGCCGGCTGCTCGTGCTGGACGAGCCGGAGCAGCGGCTCGACACGCGCGGGCGGGCGTGGCTGGCCGACCGGCTGCGCGCCGAGAAGGCCGCCGGCACGGCGGTACTCATGGCCTCGCACGACCCGGACCTGGTCGACGCGGTCGCCAACGTGCGGATCGAGCTCGGTACATGACCCTCACGCTCGTCCAGCGGCCCACGGCTCGTCAGCTGCGGGTACGGCTGCGGCGGGCCCGTCGCGGCCACCACGACCGCCCGCTCGGCGAGCTGCTCACCGACCTGTACATCCTCGCGTGGTTCGTGCTCATGTACGGCTTCGTGCTGGTCCAAGCCGCCAGCCAGTACCTGCACCCGTCGTCCGGCGGCCGGGCCGACCCAGCCGAACGGTACTGGATCGGCGTGGCCGTGGTTGTGGCCGCCGCCGGCCTCGCCTGGCAGGCGCTACGCGCGGTCGGCCCGCTGCTGGTCACCCCGGCCGCGCAGACCTGGTTCGTCTCCACCCCGGTCGACCGGCGCGGATGGCTGCTGCCTCGGCTGGGCGCGCTGCTGGTCGGGTCCGCCGCGGCGGCGGCCGTGCTGGCCCTGGCCGGCGACGGGCTGGGTCTACGGCCCGACCCCGGCTGGGCGGCGCTGGCCGGTGCCGCCTTCGGTACGGCCGGCGCCGCGCTCGGCGTCGCCGCGCAGGCGGCGCCGCCCGCACACCGGTGGCCGTGGCGGCTGGGCATCGCGGTGCTGGGCCTGGCCGGGGCCGTGGCCACGGCCGTCGTGGCGTCGCACGTCGCCCGGGTCGGGCTGTCCGTACCGACCGTGCCGGTCGCCGCCGTTCTCGCCGTGGCCGGGCTCCCGCTGGCCGTGACGGCGACCGTCCGCGCCGTGCGGGCCCTACCCCGGCTGGACCGCGCCACGCTGACCGCCGGCACTCAGCTCGCCACCGCCGCGGTCACCGCGGTGACGTGGCTGGACCCGTCGCTGCTGTCCGGCATGCTGGAGGTACGGCGGTGGCGGAAGGTGGGCCGGGTGCGCAGCCGCCCGTTCCGGCCGTGGGGGCGGGCGTGGGTTCTGTTGCAGGCCGACCTGCGCCGCCAGGTCCGGCGCCCGACATCGCTGGTGCTGTGGGGCGTGCTGGTGCTGGGCCAGTACGCGGCGGCGGTGGCGGTGCCGTCGATGGCCGCAATCGCCCACCTCGTCGGCGGCTACCTGGCCGCCGACCGGCTCACCGGGGGCTTGCGAACCGTGTGCCGCTCGCCGGGGCTACGCCGGGCCCTCGGTGGCGACGAGATCACCGTCCGGCTGGCGCATCTGGTCGTGCCGGCGCTGGGCACGGTCGCGTGGTGGCTGGTCACCGTACCGGTGGGCGGAGCGCCGCCAGCCGTACTGCAGGTGGTGCTGGTCGCCGGTGTTATCGCGGCGGTGTATCGGGCCGCGACCCGGCCGCCGATGCGCTACGGCGGTGCGGTCGTGGACACCCCGTTCGGGCTGATCCCGGTCGACCTGCTGCGCCAGATCGTACGAGGCCCCGACCTCCTCGCGGTGCTGATCGTGGTCCAGTGGCTGCTCGCATGACCTCCTACCGTGCTCCGGCTCGTACGAGTTCGCTCCGCGCGGGCTGGCAGCACGTCCTTCAGCCCGAGCGGACTCAAGGAGCGGAGGGTCCGACATTGGCCGTGGTGAGTGGACGGCGCGTCGTTCCGCCAACCACGAACTCATCGGCCCCGACGTCCTTCGTCGCCGATCGGGGCTGCAGGTCCATGTCCCGGGTCACCTGTGGGTATGAGCCCGCGGCGCGGTCCACCGCGGGGCTGCTGCCGCTGCCCAGCCGGTAGAGGCCTCCGGCGTCGATGACCAGCCCCGGGTTCACCACCCGGTATCCGCTTGACGGCATGTTGCCGCCACTGCCGGCCCACACGATATTGCCCTGCCAGACAAGGTTGGTCCCCTCGTCGATGTCGACGAGCGCGCCGGAGCCGCCGCCGACGAAGATGTTGTTGGCGAACGTGCAGGCATTCGGCCCGAGCCCGGCCGTACCCTGGCCGACCTGGAGGAGGGCGGTGCGGTTGCCGACCACCGTGTTGAACGCCACCAACACCCGGTCGGGCCGGGCGTGGGCGGTCGATCCGGTGGTGTCGTCCGCGATCGTGCCCGTGCCGGCGATGATCTGGCCGCTGCCACCTTGGATGAGGTTGTTGATGACCACGTGGTCGTTGTCGTAGAACCGGATCCCGGCGCTGCCACCCAGCATCAGGTTGCCCTCGACCAGGTTGCGGTTGCCGTGGCGTAGCACGATCGACCCTCGACTGTTGCGGATCGTGTTGAACCGCACAATGTTGTCCGACGACTTCACCGAGATCGCCTCGGAGTCGCCGTCGGCCCGTTCGAACAGGTTGTACTCGACCACCGCGAACGCGGAGCTCAGCTGGCGGAAGCTGAGGCCCAGACGGATGGACTCACCGCCGTTGGACCCGCTGAAGGTGTGGTTGAAGAAGTAGTTGTGGTGGACCCAGGTGCGCTGCGCCATGGCCGAGTCGCCCGGCCCGGAGATCTGCAGGAAGACGCCCTCCGTGCTCTTGTTCTGGAACGTGTTGTGGTCGACCTCGCAGTCGTTGCCGACCACCGTCACCCAGTTCGTTGTCGAGCCGGAAATCTGCACCACGTTGCGGGTGAACCGCAGGTGGTGCGCGCCGGCCGGGAGGGTTACGCCGCCCGAGTGGGTGAGCCGGAACCCCGCCACGACCACGTACGAGACGGTGCCGAAGGTGAAGCCGGCAGACCCGCGAATCTCCGCGGCGCCCACATGCTGCGCGGCTATGGTGATCGGTGCGCCAGCCGTCCCCGAGCGGGTGAGGCGGATCGGGCCGCTGGTGGTGTAGGTACCGTCGGCGAGCTCGATGCGGTCGCCGGGCACCGCACGGTCGGCGGCCGCCTGCAGCTGCGAGATCGACGACACCCTGATCACGTTCGACGCCCCCGGGTTCACCGCGAGCTTGTCGACGTTCGGCCCGCCGTTGGCGGTGGTAGCGGTCGCCCGGATCGTGTTGGAGCCGGCGTTCAAGCTGGCCGTTGCGGTGGCGGTCTGCCAGGTGGTCCAGGAACCGGTACCGGGAAACGCCAGCTCGTCTGCCACGAGCGCGCCGTTGACGCTGATGTCCATCGGCCGGTTGGTCGTTGTCCCGTTCGCGTACCGGAACGCCAGGCTGAACAGCCCCGCCTGCGTCACGCTGACGGTCCACTGCACGTAGCTGCCGACCACGTTGTCGTAGTTCACGAACCCGGTACCGGTGAACCCGGCCTGGTCGGAATCCACCACGCCCTGGAAGATCGTCGCGTTCTCCGCCTGGTACTCGTTCGTCGACGGGGCCACCAGGTCCACGTCCAGGTAGTCGACGTTCGGCCCACCGTCGGCGGTGGTGGCGGTCGCCCGGACCGTGTTGGTACCGGCAACCACCGCCGCGGTGACCGTTCTGGTCTGCCACGTCGTCCAGGCACCCGTACTGGGGAAGGCCAGCTCGTCCGCGACGAGGGCTCCGTTGACGCTGATGTCCATCGGCCGGTTCGTCGTGGCGCCGTTGGCGAAGCCGAATGCAAGCGTCGCGGTGCCTGCCGCGGCGGCGTTCACCGTCCACTCCACGTAGCTGCCCGCGACGTTGGCATAGTCGACGAACCCGGTGCCGGAGAAGCCGGCATGGTCAGAAGCCACCACGCCCTGTGAGATCGTCGCGCTTTCCGCCTCGTAACGGACGGGCGCCGCAACAGCGGACGCGCTGGGCGACAGGAGCGTGACCACCAGGCCCGCCACCAGCGCCATTCTGATGCGCTTGTGTCTGCGCGGTTCGGTCGTTGTCATGGGTCCGCTTGGGGTGCAAGGAGCATGATGAGACATCTGATCAATAAAGAACCTTGAATATTGAATAGATAGGATCAGTACGGCCGCTGGGTGTCAAGCACGAGCGGACTCGAAGTGCCTGACAGTCATCTATAACGGCAGATCAGAGCCCTGGACCTAGCGCCGAGGACGGTCGTCCACACCGCTCGGCGGCACGTTGCACCGCTGCCGAGCAGACCTTGCGCCCATCAAACATCGGACCCGTCTTGGCTCGACTGAGATCAGAAGAGAGTGCGGGCAAGCTGCCCGCAAGCGCTGTGCGGTCCGGCACCTGGCCACCACCCCGGCGGCCTGCCCCAAGGGGTGTTCCGGCTCGTGTCAGCGCGGGGTTCCGTTGCCGTAGTAGTCGGCGAGCGTGGTGAAGGCGGCTTTGGGTTCCCACGGCATGTCGGGGTATGTCTCGCCGGTACGGTCTTCGAGCACCTTGACCACGCCGTAGCTGGCCATGTCGAAGTCTTCCAGAGGATCGTCCCGGTGCGGCAGGTCGTACCGCGCGAAGGTGTTCACGAACGCGGTGTCCACGCCCCCGGCGGTGAAGATGTCCAGCAGTTCGAGCAGGTACGCGGCTTGTTCGTGCTCGTTGCGGGTGTACTCGCCGGTGAGCCGGACCGGCCTGCCGTCCTCGCCCCATTCGACGATCGTGTCGCCACGGCCATCCTTGGCCGCTGCGCCACGGTACGTGGTGCACCCGAATTCGGTAATCGCGACGGGCCTTCCCTGCCCGACGGTGGCACGAATACCGTCGCGGAACCGGTCGGCGATCTCGGCCGACCGGTACCCGGCGTCGGACGAGATGATGTCAAAGGGCGTCCAGTCGACGCCGTCGAGCGGCAGCGAGGCGTAGCTGATCTTCCCGCCGAACCGTGCCCGGACCGTCTCGACGGCCTTGCCGAGTAGGTGATTCCCTTACCTCGCGTGACTCGGTCCCTTCCCTGCTCCTGGTCCGGGCTGCCACGGGATGGTCACCCAGCTGAACAATACGGTATAGAGAGCGACGGGTGCCGGTAACGGGAAGACCGCACCGCTGATGACGGGATACGGCCAGAGGTAGGCCCGGCGGCTGGTTTTGGCAGGCGGCCGCCGGTTGCGGCACTGACACTAGGGTTACCGGCGTGCCTCGACGCGCGCCTCGTCACGATCGCGACGCCGGCGGCTCGGCTGACATGCTCGCCGCCAAGGCGACCCTGCGCGAACAGGTGTGGGCGGCGCTGACTGACGCCCGGGTCGCCCGCTTCCCCGGCGCCGCAGGGCGGATACCCAACTTCGTCGGCGCCGAGGCCGCCGCGCAGCGGCTGCGGTCCACACACCACTGGAGATCCGCGGGTACGGTCAAAGCCAACCCGGACTCGGCGCAGTTGCCGGTGCGTCAACGCGCGCTCGAAGACGGCAAGATCGTCTACATGGCCGTGCCACGCTTGGCCGAACCGGAACCGTTCTTCCTACTCGACCCCGATCATCTCGCGGACAAGCCACGTACCGCGGCCTCGATCCGCGGTGCAAGGCGCTCGGCGCGCCGCATCGCGGTCGCCGACCTCGCGCCGGTCGACCTCGTCGTCACCGGATGCGTCGCCGTCGGCGAGGACGGCGCCCGATTGGGCAAGGGCGGTGGATTCGCCGATCTCGAGTTCGCACTCGCCAGCGCTGCCGGGCTAACCGGTGCCGACACCATCGTGGTCACCACCGTCCACGAACTGCAGGTACGCCCGGCCGGCTCGATCCCCACGACCGATCACGACGTGCCGGTCGACCTGGTGGTGACACCCGATCGGATCATTGACTGCCGAGACAAGCGCAGGCCCCGCCCGGCGGGCGAGATCCGTTGGACAGAACTGACCGAGGAGAAGATCGACGCGATCCCGCTGCTGCGGTTGCTGCGCGAACAATCGTGAATACTGCGCTGTCATCGACGTCGGCGTCGGCTGTCCGTAGCCTGGTCGCTGCCGCCCTAGGGTCCTCGGATTGGTTCTCGGGCTCGGGCAAGTCGACGCTGGCCCGGGCTGGTCGCCTTCAGGCACCGGCCGCTGGCGCCTCCTCGGCTGCGCGGCGCACGTCGTCGAGCAACGTCTGCATGTCCTGTCGGGTGGTGCGGTAGTTCAGGACGCAGCCGCGCAGCGCTGGTCGTCCACCGCGACCTGCCGCACATTTCCCCGACCGATACCCAACAGGGCGGCAGCCTTGTGCGTCGAGTGGTGGGCCCCGGTTGAGGCGTAGATCCGCAACGGCCGGGCGTGCGCGGCAGCGCCGTGGGTGGCCACCGCTTCGCCGCAGGAGCGGTACCGCGCCGCGGCAAGCGCGGTGAAGTTGGCCATCGAACCGCCGCTCATCAGCAGGCCGTCGGCGCCCGGGGCACAACCGAGCGCTTCCTTGATCCAGTCGATGGTCAGGCGTTCCAACTCCACCGGTGCGGGCGCGGAACGCCAGGCGGGCAGGCTCGCGTTCAGCGCCGAGGCGAGGAGGTCGGCGACCGAGGCCACCGCCGTACCTGGCGCGGAGACGTACCCGAAGAACCGACGGTGTCCGTGGTGGCGGGTGCCGGGCGCGATTACCGTGGCGAAGACCTCCAGCAGGCGCCCGAACTCCCGGCCCTCGGCGGGCAGCGGTTCGGCCAGCAGCGACCGTAGCTGCGCGGAGGAGATCTGGGGCGTTACCGGCAGATCGCGGATGGACTCGAGGTATCCCGCGACCCACTCCACGGCCGCCATGCCCATCTCGACGATTCGCTCGCGTGAGGGATCCAACGCGGAGCCGGTCGGCCCGGGCCGGCTGTCGCGCTCCGGCGCGATCTCGTTCATCGCCCGAGCTTACGACGGCAGCGAGGCCACCAACGGCGCGCAGATCGGTGGTCCGTGTTCCCGCCGAAGAAGCTGGCTTCGACAGCCCGAAGACCATCTACGTCTTCCTTGTCGCGGTAGCGGTGAACCTGCTGATGCCGGCGCTGCTCACGCTGATGCCCGCGGCGAACGCGCCCGGCGGTGCCGACACGACCCGCCGCGAGTACGACGTCGCCGACACGGGTGACGCCGCGTCCCGGACAGACGGCGCGGGCGACGACCTGCCCGCCCCAGAACCTAACTCACGAAAAGACGGCCACCGATTGAGACCGATACATTGCCAGACGCGCGACCTGCGGCAGATGGGTACGCCGCGCGTCCCCTGAGGCGATGGGCAACGGTCCTGGGTAACCGATGGCCAGGAACTGTCGGACTATCGTGCAATGCTGGCCTCGTGGTCGCCGAGCTGCGCCGGCACAGCGCGGACCTGTCGCTGTACGCCGCCTTCCTGCTCAACGTGCTGTCCGCGGCGCTGCCGCCGGAGCTGGTCGGGGTGCGCCGCGAGGGGAAGCTGAAGGCCAGGCTCGCCAGCCGCGACCCAGCCGTGCTCGGGGTGTCCGTGCTGCTCGACGACCACCGCTTCGAGCTGAGCCGCGACGATGTCGCCAAGCCGGCGACCGCCCGCGTCCGTCACGAGTCGGGAGGCGTCGTGCTGTCCACCCGCACGATCGGCGTCGACGAGTGGACCCGCGCGCTGGCCGCCGCGCTCGGCCGGCTCGCCCAGCACAACGCCGCCGCGGCCGCGGCCAGGACTTCTGGACACTGCTGCAGGCCGGCTACGCCCGGCTGGGCATGGTGATGGGCGTGTGCGTCTACCACGTGGCGCACCGCACCCTGGGCAACATCCTGTCCAACCTGGGGCAGAACACTGAGTTGCCGCAGTTCACCCAGGCGCTGTACGACGCCCGGGAGCTGGCAATGGCGCAGATGCAGAAGGAGGCGGAGGCGTTGCGCGTCGAAGGCATCGTCGGCGTGCAGCTCACCCAGCGCAACCACTCGTGGGGCGCGCACACCACCGAGTTCTTTGCCATCGGCACGGCCGTCCGCCCGGTTCGCCCGGACCACACGATCCCCGCCCCGCAGCTCGTGCTCGGGCTGGAGTCCTAAGCTACAGCGGCCACGAAACCGCGCGAGGCCATCTCCGCCTCGTGGCATGTGCGTGCGCTTGGTGCGGGCCCTGGATCTAGCTTGTGGTCGCTGTCCGGTCAGAGCGGGATGTCGACGGTGAGCATCCCCTCCCGCCAGTCGGGTAGGCGGGCAGCGACGCTGCCGTTAGGCCTGACCAACGCAGCCAGGCCGGGGAAGTCTTCATCCTCGGTTGAACCGGCTTGTCCTGCGAGGGCGATCCACAGCCCCAGGCGCCTGGCGTGGCGGCGTGCGTCGCCCAGAGCGCACCTCTCCCACCAGGAGAAGCCTGCTCGCCAGGACGCTTCGCCGGTACGCCGCCCGTAAAGACCCGGCGCCGCCGGGAAAAGAACGAGTTGGGCACCGCCCGCGGCGGCCGCGTCGAAGGGCGCGTCGAACCCGGCCTCGGCGCAGATGGCGACCCCGAACCTGGTGCCCGCGTGCTCGAAGACGTGCGACCCGGTGGCGGCGGTAAACGGCTCTTCTCCCTCCCCAAGGTGCCGTTTGCGCTGCACACCTGTCACGCTCCCGTTGGCCGCGACGATCTGGGTGATGTACGGGTCGCCTGCCGGTGAGCGCTCCGCGATGCCGAAGCAGACGCCGACGCCGGTCTCACCCGACGCCTTGGCCAGCGCGGCAACAGCAGGATGGTCCAGACACGCCAGCCGCTGCGGATGAGCGGCAGGATCAACGGATCCGGTCAAAGACATCTCGGGGAACAAGGCGATGTCACAGCCCGCCGAGGCGGCCATGTCGAGCAGCCGTACGTGGGATGTCAGGTTCCCCTCGACATCCCCCTTCTCGCAGCGGACGGCTGCTAGCAGCGCACGCACGCCGACATCGTGCTCGACGTATGAGAGGACAGCAATCCCGCGGGCGACAGGCGTCGCCCGGATACCAGCAGTCCCGCTGAACGCGCAGAGTCTACCCAAGTCCGCTCGGTGTGCCGCTGCGGCGGTGCCGGAACTCGGAGTTGGCCCGGTAGACCTTCATGCGCGCGCGGTTCACCGGGCCGATCGGCCGGTGCTCGACGCGGGCGTGTGCCGGTGAGAAGCTCAGCACCTCGGCGAGCCGGTCGCGCTCTTCGGTGCGGAAGTCTTGTGCCGGGATGGTGAGCGTGGCGACCCTGACGAACGGCGAGTCCGTCTCGTCCCAGCGGGGGGCAGCATCGTGGACGGGCATGCCGTCCCCGCGCAACTGCACCGCGAAGTCGAAGCTGACGCCTTCGGTGGACAGGCGCTGCGCCATCGCCCGGCTCAGGTAGTCCTCGGGCAGTTGAGCGGACAGCCCGCCCGTTTCGCCCGAGGTCGGCAGCAGCGAGTACTTGACCACCCGGTCGGCGCCGAACCGGTACGGCGTCGTGCTCCAGTAGCGGATCTCCAGCGGGGAGCTGGGCCGGATCTTCCCGGCCTCCAGCTCCTTGAGCACCCGTGACCTTCCGGTCAGCATCATCTTGGCCGCGAAGACGAGGGGCGAGTACCTGGCGCTGTAGACGATGGCGTCGTGGAACAGCCGGACGGTGCCCAGCGGCATGCTGGGATGGCTGAGCAGCACGAAATCCTGACTGTGCGGCTCGTCGCTTTCCAGGATCTTCTCACCGGCAACGTCCAGCAGCTTGATGGCCAGCCCACGAAAGTCCCGCACATAGTCGGGCTGCGGTTTGTCGCTGGCGTTCGACGTGCGGACCCAGGCCCGGTACGACCGGGCCTCGGCGAAGACCCCCACCCGCAGGTCCTCGGGGAGGTCGGCGTCGACCGCAAACACACCCTCGAGCAGCCCGGTGTGTTTGGGATGGGCGTCCCGCTTCGTGCCCGCCGGCGGGTAGTCCTTCTCCAGCTTGCGCCGCATAGCTGCCGCTATCCTGGCGGTGAGTGCGTCCTCGTTTCTCTCTGGCGGGTCGTCTACGGGCCGCATGCGGCGACCATACCGGGTTAACCCGGTGCGATGTTCTGATTGAGCCGGAAGACGTTGCCCGGGTCGTGCGCCCGCGTGACGGAGACCAGCCGGCAGCCGTACTGCTCGATATGCGGCCTGAACCCGGTCCGAGCCAACGTCACGGAGGAAGTTGACATACCTTCCGCCCCGCGGTGAACGGCGAGACGGTGGCGTCGGGCGGTACCCCGCCAGCGGCGGCGACGCCGAGCGCAGCGGGTGTTGTTGCGGCTGGGCGTGACGATCTGGCGTGGCACGGTACGGCGATGCGCTCCACCCCGCTCGGTTCGCCGCCTGGCGCCCTGTTCGGTGTCGCTGGGTTCCGGTTCTCGCCGGATGTGATCGTGCTCGCGGTGCGCTGGTATCCGCGGTTCGGGCTGTCTTATCGGGACGTGGAGGAGCTGCTCGCCGAGCGAGAGGTCGAGGTCGGGCGTGGTCGGACACCGGACGCCGATGGGTGGAGATCGCGTGCTACGGCATCAGTTGGCGGTGCTGCGCCGTCGGGTGCCACGTCCGCGGTACACGGGTGGGGACCGGATGCGACATCGGGTCAGAGTCGGAGATTCATGAAGGCCACGATCGTCTGGGCCAGCTCCAGCCCCTGAGCCCGCGGTGTACCGGCTCAATACCAGTGCTGCGTTCCTCCGCGCTGGAACAAGCGTCACGCCCGCTTCGGTCAGTAACCGGGCCGCCTTTCCCGTGCCCTCCCTGAGCAATCCGAGGAGTAGGTGGTCGGTACCTATGAGGAACTGATCGGACTCGTCGGCTTCCGCCTTTGCGTGGCGAAGCGCATCAGTCGCCTGGTTACTGTATTCGATTGACCCGGGCGTGGGCCGCTCGTCCGGCTCGATGATGCTTTCGACCGCTCGCCGCATCGACGTGAGGTCGACCCCTAGGGCCGTCAGCACCGCTTCCGCCACCGATCCATCGGCGCTGAGCACGCCCAGCAGAACGTGCTCGGTGTCCACGGGTCCGCCCGTACTGCGAGCTGCGACCCTCTCAGCAAGCTGGATCGCAGCTCGTGCGCCATCGGTATAGTTTTCGCTCATCGGCTATTCAAACAGGGTCTCGTGCAGCCATCGGACACCTTCTTGAGCCGTTGTGGGTGCATCGAGACGCCCGCCAGCAGCCGGGACGTCGCTCCTCGATAACGAGCTGACCAGGCCGTCGTGGCTCTGCGGCTGTTTGAGATGCTCTGCGGGACCGCCCCGGGCACGCAACGCATCCGTACGCCGCGCCAGTGTCGACGAGGCAGCTCGGTGATCGGGATATCGGGGTGCGGCTTGGGCGCTGACCACCGTAGGGTCCGGTCCCTATGGGCAAGCTGGTCGAGGTGGTGCTGCCTCCGCGGCTGGGGGCGGATTACCGCTGGCTGCTGGCGTCGTCGTGGACGACGAACCTCGGCGACGGTGTCGCGGTGGCTGCCGGTCCGCTGTTGGTGGCGTCGCTCACCAGTGACGCGTTTCTGGTCTCGCTAGCTGCGCTGCTGCGGTGGGCGCCGCCCTTGGTGTTTGGCTTATCGGCCGGCGTGCTGTCAGACCGGCTCAACCGGCGGCGGATCGTGATCGCCGCGGACGGCATCCGGGCCGTCGTGCTGAGCGTGCTCGTCGTCACGATGGTCACCGGGCAGGTCACCGTGACCGTGGCGCTCGTGGCTCTGGGCCTGCTGGCCACCGCAGAGGTGTTCGCCGACAACACCTCCACGACGCTGGCGCCGATGCTGGTGCACCGCGACGATCTACCCGTCGCCAACTCCCGGCTCCAGGCCGGGGCCATCACGCTCAACCAGCTGGCCGGCCCGCCGATCGGGGCGGCCCTGTTCGCCGCCGGCCGGGCGTGGCCGTTCGTCGCCCAGGCTGTCCTCGTCGCCGCCGGTGTGCTGCTGGTGTCCCGGGTCGTGCTGCCTGCCCACGGCCGCGGCTCGCCCGAGCCGCGGCCGTGGGCAGGCAGCGTAGCCCGCGACGTCGTCGAGGGACTGCGGTGGACCGTGCGCCACCCGGCAGTACGCACGCTGTCGCTGACCATCCTTATCTTCAACGTCACCTTCGGCGCGGCCTGGTCGGTCCTCGTGCTGTACGCCGACCAGCGGCTCGGCCTGGGCGCTGTCGGGTTCGGTCTGCTCACCACGATCTCGGCGGCCGGCGGCCTGCTCGGCACGGCACTCTATGGCTGGATCACCCGACGGGTGAGCCTGGGCAACGTGATGCGGGTGGGACTGATCATCGAGACCCTCACTCACCTCGCGCTCGCCATCACGACCTCAGCGTGGGTGGCCTCGCTGATCTTCTTCGTCTTCGGCGCCCACGCGTTCATCTGGGGCACCACCTCCCTCACCGTCAGGCAGCGGGCAGTCCCGACACACCTGCAGGGCCGGGTCAGCAGCGTGAACACCATCAGCGTCTTCGGCGGCCTTGTCGTCGGCTCGGCAGTCGGCGGTACGCTGGCCACCCACGCCGGTGTCACGGCACCGTTCTGGTTCGCCTTCGCGGGCTCGGCCGCCTTCGTCGTCCTGCTCTGGCGCGAGCTGACCCGCATCGCCCACACCAACGAGCAGCCTTAGCCGAGAGCAGCCGCGCTACCCTGAAACTCGTCCGGTGCCCTGTGATCAGGAGGCGATCGTGCAGAGTTCGAACCCGGTGCTGACCAGGCTCGGCGAGGCGGCACGGCAAGAGTGGAACACCGGGGTACGGACGGGTGTCGCCCGGCCGATGACCCTGGACGACGTGGTGGTCCGTACCGTCGGCCTGTTGCTCCTGACCGGCGTGGCGGGCGCGTTGAGCTGGGTCTTCCTGACCGGGGGCCCGCTGACGGCGCTCGTCGCCTTCGGTTCGGTGCTCGCCGGCCTCGTGCTCGGTCTGGTCATCGCGTTCGCGCGGATCACCAACCCGGTGGTCATCGCGCTGTACGCGGTCACCCAGGGCGTGCTGCTCGGCGTGGTCAGCCGGATCTACGAGACCCGGTTCCAGGGCATCGTGCTGCAGGCCGTGCTCGGCACGTTCGGGGTCTTCGCGATCATGGCGGTGCTCTACAAGTTCCGGGTGCTGCGCGCGACGCCGAGGTTCACCCGGTTCGTCATCGGAGCGCTCATCGGCGTCGTCCTGCTGAGCCTGGTCAACTGGGTGGTCGCGCTGTTCGGCGGCGACCTGGGCCTGGTCAAATACGACATCGGCGGTCGGGTCGGCTGGGTGCCGATCGTCTTCACGCTGGTCGCGATCGGCGTCGGCGCGCTGACCTTCATCCTCGACTTCGACGCGGTCGAGCAGGGCGTACGGCAGGGGTTACCCGAGCGGTACGCGTGGTACTGCTCGTTCGGCGTGCTGGTCGGCCTGATCTTCCTGTACTGGCAGATCCTGCGCCTGCTCGGATACCTCTACGGACGCCGTTGACAAGCCGCTCCTGCTGGCCGTCGACCGGCTGGCCAGCCGGGTCGCGCACTGGACGCCGCCGCGCTGGAAGGTGACCGGGCCGGCCGGCGTACCACGAGCCGACCTCCTGCACGGTCTCGTGCAGGAGGTCGCGGACCTCGCGGCCGACGCCGAGGGTCAGCCGCGCCGGCCGGTCCCCCGGCTCGACAACGACCTGGCGCTGCCTGACCAGCTGCGGGTCGTGGCAGCCGATCTCGTGGCGGCCGCGCCGGACGAGGCGACCATGGCGTCCACCACCGAGCGGGTGGTTTCGGTGAGCCGGGCACTTGGGTGACATCACGGGGTAGCCAGCGCCTCGGTGGGGGCGAGCCGGGAGGCCCGGACGGCGGGGTAGAGCCCGGCCAGGGCGCCGATGGCCAGCGTTGCGGCCACCCCGCCGGCCATGGCCCAAACCGGTACGACCGTGGGCCAGTGCTGCGTGGTGGCGTAGATCGCGGTGAGGTCACCCTCGACGAAGCCGCTCGCGACGCCGCGGCCCGGGAAGAGAAGTTCCGGGCCGACACGCTCAACTCGATACTGACCCGCGGCGGCATCGCGCTGGGCGGGTTCGCCGTGGTCGCGGTCGGCTTCGGCTGGCTGATGGCCGACCGGGCGTTACGCCTGCTGCACCAGATCACCGCGACCGCCCGCCGGGTCGCCGACCGCAACCTACGCGAACGCATCGCGCTGACCGACCCTCCCGACGAGATGAAAGAGCTGGCAGACACGTTCGACTCCATGCTCGAACGCCTCGACCGGGCCTTCGACGTCAGCGCCGGTTCGTCGCCAACGCCTCACACGAGCTGCGCACCCCGTTGGCCATCAACCGCACCCTTATCCAGGTCGCCCTCAGCCGGCCGGACGTGCCGGCCCAGACCCGCCAGCTCGGGGAGACCCTGCTCGAGGTCAACACCCGCCACGAACGGCTCATTGACGGCCTGCTCACCCTCGCCAGCTCCGAACAGGACCCCACCGCACGCGACCCACTCGACCTGGCCGAGATGGCCCAACACGCGGTCGACCAGGCCACCAGCCCATCCGGTCCCCGGCTGGAGGCATCGCTGCGGCCGGCGCCTACCACCGGTGACCCGGTACTCCTCGAACGCCTGGTCCAGAACCTGGTACACAACGCGGTCGCCTACAACATGCCCGACGGCTGGGTGTCGATCGCCACCGCCACCCGTGACGACGAGGTGGAGCTGACCGTGACCAACACCGGCCCGACCGTACCCGCCTACGAGATCCCCGGCTTGTTCGAGCCGTTCCGCCGGCTGCGCGACCGGGTCGGCTCCGCCAACGGCACCGGCCTCGGACTGTCGATCGTCCGCTCGGTTGCCCGGGCCCACGGCGGCGAGGTAACGGCCCAACCGCGTGACGGCGGGGGCCTGCAGGTCCGGGTCACCCTGCCGGCCCGCAACGAATGAAGGACCTCAGGACAGGCGCTCGAACACCATGGCCATGCCCTGGCCACCGCCCACGCACATGGTCTCCAGCCCGATCGTGGCGTCGTGCCAGTCCAGCGCGTTGAGCAGAGTCGTCGTGATCCGGGCCCCGGTCATCCCGAACGGATGCCCGACCGCGATGGCGCCGCCCATCACGTTCAGCTTCTCGATCGGGATCTCCAGGTGCCGGTACGACGGGATGACCTGCGCCGCGAACGCCTCGTTCATCTCGACGAGGTCCACGTCGTCGATGGTCATGCCGGCGCGGCGCAGCGCTTGGCGGGACGCCTCGACCGGCCCGAGGCCCATGATCTCCGGGGACAGGGCCGTGACGCCGGTCGACACGATCCGGGCCAGCGGCGTGATCCCGAGCTCCCGCGCCCGGGTGTCGGACATGACGATCACCGCGGCCGCCCCGTCGTTGAGCGGGCAGCAGTTGCCGGCCGTGATCCGGCCGTCCGGCCGGAAGACCGGGTTCAGTGCGCCGACCGCCTCCATCGTGACGCCCGGTCGCGGCCCGTCGTCGGCCGAGACGACGGATCCCGACGGCAGCGTCACCGGGGTGATCTCGCGCGCCCAGAACCCGGCCTTGATGGCGTCCTCGGCGAGGTTCTGGGACCGTACTCCGAACTCGTCCATGTCCTCGCGGGTGACGCCCTCGACCTGGGCGAGGTTTTCAGCCGTCTGCCCCATCGCCAGGTAGATGTCGGGAAGCTCGCCGTCGGCGCGCGGGTCGTGCCAGACCTCGGCGCCGCCGGCGGCGCGCTTGGCCGAGCGCTCGCGGGCATCGGCGAACCTCGGATTCGTCCAGTCGCCGCCGACCAGGGCCTGCGCCTCGGTGGGAAGCCCGTCGGAGTTGCCGCGGGCGTACCGGGAGACGCACTCCACGCCGGCCGAGATGAACACGTCACCCTCGCCGGCCTTGATGGCGTGGAAGGCCATTCGCGTGGTCTGTAGCGACGAGGAGCAGTACCGGGTCACCGTGGCGCCGGGCAGGTGGTCGTACCCGAGCAGGATGGCCACCGCCCGGGCCATGTTGAACCCCTGCTCACCGCCGGGCAGGCCGCAGCCGAGGTAGAAGTCGTCGATCTCGCGAGGATCGAGAGCGGGCACCTTGTCCATGGCCGCCGCGACGATGGTGGCGGCGAGGTCGTCGGGACGGACCTCACGTAGCGAGCCCTTTCCGGCCCGTCCAATAGGGGACCGGGCGGTGGCGACAATGACGGCTTCCGGCATGGCGCCACGCTACCCCGGCCGTCGCCGGTACGAGGAGTTGTAGTTACTCGACAGTTAACTACATCACCGCGCCATGGTGGCCGCCTCGGCGACGGCTGGCAGTAACGCGTGCGCCCATACCCGGTACCCGTCGGCGGACGGGTGGAAGCCGTCCGGGCAGAACGTGCCGGCGTCGGCTCGGAACACGGCGCCGGTCAGGGCCGCGAGGCCGACGGGCACGCCCTCGGCCGCCCGTACCGCCGTCTCCTGGGCTCGCGCGAGCCGGCGCCCGCGCCATCCGATGAGCTGGCGAAGGGGGGCGGCGAACGCCCGCGCCGCACCGAGGTCCGGGCAGGTGCCGACCACCACCGCCACCCCGGCCGCCCGCAGCCGGCGTACCGCCGCCGCCAGGTGCTCCGGGGCGCCACGCGACGGGCCGAACCGGGTGGCGTCGTTGGCGCCGACGAGGATCACCGCGACATCGGGCCGCGTTCCGACCAGGGCGCGCGCCACCTGCGTACCCAGGTCGGAGGAGACTGAGCCGGAGACCGCGACGTTGGAGAGCTCCACCCGCCGGCCGCCGGGACCGTCGGCGAGCAGCGCCGCCAGCTGGCCGCCCACGGTGTCGGACACGCGGTCGACGCCCACGCCGAGCGCTGTCGAGTCTCCGAGCAGCACCAGCCGCAACGGCGGAGCGTTGCCCGGTCCAGCCGTCGAGCGGATGGCCAGACCCATGTCCGGCTTGGCGTACCGGCGAGTACGCGCCGCGATCGCCTGGCCGGCCAGGACAGCGGCTCCTCCCATGGTGCCGGCGATGGCCGTGACGGCCAAGGCCCGCGCCAGGCGCCGGATCGAGCTCATCGGCTACTCCCCGGTGGACGGTAACGCGTCGTCGTGCTCCAAGAGTACGTGCGAGCCGTTGACCGAAGGGTCGACCGGGTGTTCGGTGCGCCGCGACACCCGGGTGCGCAGCTGTGCCCACCGTCCCGCCGGTCCGACCTCGGTGCCGGCCACCCGGACGCCGCTGACCTCGGTGCCCGGCCGGTCGACCGCCTCGATCGCCGCCTGCGGCAGGGTGCGGACCCCTTCGTCGCGCCCGAGCGTGACCCGGTCGTCGCTGACGCCGCCGGTCACCGCGGCCACCACGGTGGGCAGTACGGCCGCCGCGGCTGCCGCGTAGCCGGCGGCCGACGGGTGGAACCGGTCGTGGCTGAACATGCGCGCCGGGTCGGCCGCGAACGCGGGGCCGAGCAGGTCACCGAGGGAGACGGTGCGCCCGCCCGCCTCGACCACCGCCACCGTCTGCGCGGCGGCCAGCTGACGCGCCCAGCGGCGGGCCAACCAGCGCAGCGGTGGCTGGATGGGTTCGACCGTGCCGAGGTCGGGACAGGTGCCGACGACGACCTCGGTGCCCGCCTCGCGCAGCCGCCGCACCGCCTGGACCAGGTGGCGCACGGCATCGCGCAGCGGTACCCGGTGCGTGACGTCATTGACGCCGATGAAGGTCACCGCGACGTCGGGGCGCAGCTCCAGCGCATGGTCCACCTGCGGTGGCAGGCCCGCCGACTCGGCACCGACGACCGCGAAGCACCTCAGCCGTACCGGCCGGGACAGCTGCTCGGACAGGCCCGCCGCGAGCAGCGCGCCGGGCGTGTGGCGGGGCGTGTCGACGCCATAGCCGGCGGCGGAGGAGTCGCCTAAGAAGACCAGGCTGATCTCCGCGCCGTCGTGCTCGGTGCCGTACCGCCCGTCACAGCGCGGCGGGGGAGACTCAGCCATCGGGATGGTCCGGCGGGCCAAGACGGCCTGCCCGACGAGCACGCCCGTGATCAGTGCGCTCATGGCGCCGACGCCCCCGCCGCCGTAGACAGCGGCCCTGGCGAACCGGCGCGCCCCGGTCAATGGAATCATCTGCCCCCGCGCTTCCTCCGTGTCGCGATCGCAAGTGTCCGGATCTCAAGTGTCCCGATGAGATTCCCGCGCCTGCCGAGGCTAATCCGAGCCTGCGACTTTTCCGATCACTTCGGCGACAGTGCCCTGCTCAGCCGCCCTCAGCCGCCCCCGCGTCAGCCGGCCCGGTCCGGCCCGGCCGCGGCCATCTCGATGCGGATCAGCACGCGCCGCTCACGCTCCATCGCTGCCCGGTAGTCGTCCCAGTCCGGATGCTCGCCGGCGGTGCGCCGGTAGTAGTCGACCAGCTGCTCCATCGCCTCGGGCAGATCGACGATCGTCGCGTCGCCCGCCACCTGGATCCAGCGTCCGTAGAACGTGTCCGGCAGGACACACAGGTAGGCCGCCGGGTTCCGGCGCAGGTTGCGCACCTTGTACGCGGTCTGCCGGCTGCTGATGATCGCACGCCCGGCCTCGTCCACGCCCACCGTCACGGGGGACAGTTGCGGAGTGCCGTCAGCCCGCGTCGTGGCCAGCACGGCGTGGTGCTGCTGGGCCAGTACCGCCCGAGCCTCGTCGAGATCCATGTCTCCAGTGTTGCTCGGTGCGCGACCGAGCCGCCGGAGCGGCGCGCCAATGTGCCCGAGCCGCCGGAGCGCCGCAGCCGAGTGGCCGGAGTGGCGCGGCCGAGTGGCCGGAGCGGTGCCCGGGCGGCACGATAAGAGGAGTCCACTGGCGACGGGAGCGGACCATGGCGAGCAGACTGCGACGGCATATGGCATGGGCGGCACTGCTTCGCGTCTTCAAGCCGGGTACGCCCGGGTTAGGACGCCGGCTCCGGGCGATCCCCCGGATGATCCGGGCCACCATGCGCGGCGAGTACGACGGCAAGGGCCGCCTGACGATGATGGCGGTCTCGGCGCTCTACATCCTGTCCCCGATCGACCTGGTGCCCGAAGGGTTCCTGCTCGCGATCGGCCTGATCGACGACGCCGCGGTGGCCACGTTCCTCGCCGGCGCGGTCTTCGACGAGACCGAGCGCTTCCTGGAATGGGAGCGCCAGCGCGCCCGCGTCATCCCCGGCCATACCGTCCGCCGCCGCTGACCAGCCGCAGCCCGCCGCTGACCAGCCGCCGCCGGGGATACGCTGGCCGGCGTGGGCTATTACGACAACGTCGTCGAGCTGATCGGCAACACGCCGCTGGTCCGGCTGCACAAGGTCGCCGCCGGCATCCCCGCCACCGTGCTGGCGAAGGTCGAGTACTTCAACCCCGGCGGTAGCGTGAAGGACCGCATCGCGCTGCGCATGGTCGCCGACGCCGAGAAGGCCGGCCAGCTCCAGGCGGGCGGCACCATCGTCGAGCCGACCAGCGGCAACACCGGCGTCGGGCTGGCCCTGGTGGCGCAGCTCAAGGGGTACCGCTGCGTGTTCGTCTGTCCGGACAAGGTCAGCGAGGACAAGCAGAACGTGCTGCGGGCCTACGGCGCCGAGGTCGTGGTCTGCCCGACCGCCGTCGCACCGGAGGACCCACGCTCGTACTACAGCGTCTCCGACCGGCTGGCCGGCGAGGTCGCCGGCGCCTGGAAGCCCGACCAGTACAGCAACCCCAACAACCCGCTGTCCCACTACGAGACCACCGGACCGGAGATCTGGGCCCAGACCGAGGGCCGGGTCACCCATTTCGTGGCGGGTGTGGGCACCGGCGGCACGATCTCGGGCGCCGGGCGTTATCTCAAGGAGGTCTCCGCCGGGCGGGTCAAGGTGATCGGGGCCGATCCGGAGGGCTCGGTGTACTCCGGGGGAAGCGGCCGGCCGTACCTGGTCGAGGGTGTCGGCGAGGACTTCTGGCCGGTGACGTACGACCGCACGATCTGTGACGAGATCATCGAGGTGTCCGACAAGGAGTCGTTCGAGCTGACCCGCCGGCTGGCCCGGGAGGAGGGGCTGCTGGTCGGCGGCTCCTGCGGGATGGCGGTGGTCGCGGCGTTGCGGGTGGCCCAGGCAGCCGGACCTGACGGCGTGGTCGTGGTGCTGCTGCCCGACGGTGGGCGCGGGTACCTGTCGAAGATCTTCAATGACGACTGGATGGCCCGCTACGGCTTCCTGACCACGCCCGGCGCGGGCCTCACGGTCGCCGACGTGCTCGCCGCGAAAACCCCCTCGATGCCCGACCTGGTCCATCTCCACCCGAGCGAGACGGTTCGCGACGCCATCGACTACATGCGGGAGTACGGCGTGTCCCAGCTTCCCGTGTTGAAGGCCGAGCCGCCCGTGGTGACCGGCGAGATCGCTGGCTCCATCGCCGAGCGCGACCTGCTCGACGCCCTGTTCAGCGGCCAGGCCCATCTGCACGACATGGTGGAGCGGCACATGGGCCCGCCGCTGCCGATGGTGGGCGGAGGGCAGCCGGTCAGCGAGGCGGTCGCGCTGCTGGAGAAGTGCGACGCGGTGGTGGTGCTGATCGACGGTAAGCCACGCGGGGTGCTGACCCGCCAGGACCTGCTGACCCACGTCGGCTGGCGCTAGCGTGCCCGTCACGCTGCGCGAGGTTGTCGAGGTGGATCTGCCGATCTTCTTCGAGCACCAGCTCGACCCGGAGGCCACCCGGATGGCCGACTTCCCGTCGCGGCCACGCGACGAGTTCATGGCGCACTGGGCGAAGATCCGGGTGGACGACACGGTCATCCTCCGGACGGTGCTGTTCGACGGGCAGGTGGCCGGCAACGTGGTGAGCTGGGAGCAGTCCGGGGCTTCACCCGCTTCCACGAGGACGACGAGCTTGTCTACCAGCTAGTCCGTTAGCGGCGCCGGTACGGCGATGACGTCGACCAGCGCGCCGCGGCGCAGCACGGTAATGGACAGCCGGGTGCCGATGGCCTGACCGAGCATCAGCCGCTGCACGTCCTGGACGCTCTGCACGGACTGGCCGCCGGCATGGAGCATGACGTCGCCGAGGAAGAGCCCGGCCTGGGCGGCGGGGCTGCCGGGTACGACCTCGACCAGGCGCAGCCCCTTGCGCTGTTGGAACCGGTCCGCGAACGGCTGCGGCAGCGGTACCGGCATTCCGGCAACGCCGAGCCAGGCGCGCCGTACCTTGCCGGTCGACATCAGCTCGGAGATGATCTGCCGGGTCGTCCCGTTGATCGGCACGGCTAGGCCCAGGCCGAACCCGGCGACGGCCGTGTTGATCCCGACGACCTTGCCGGTCGACTCCGCCAGCGCCCCTCCCGAGTTGCCCGGGTTCAGGGCGGCGTCGGTCTGGATCACGTCGTCGATGAGGCGCACGTGGCGCCCGTCGCGTACCGGCAGGGACCGCCCGAGGGCGCTGACCACCCCCGCGGTGACCGAGCCGGACAGCCCCATCGGGTTGCCAACCGCGATGACCAGCTGCCCGATGCGAAGGGTGTCCGCGTCGCCCAGGGTTGCCGGCGTCACGCCGGGATCATGGGTACGCAGCACCGCCAGGTCGGCCAGCGGGTCGGCGCCGACGACGTCGAAGCGGGTCTGCAGGCCGGAGCTGAACTCGGCGCTGCCGCCGTCGGCCGACGCCACCACGTGCGCGCTGGTCAGCATGAAGCCGTCCGAGGTGAACACCACACCCGAGCCGGCCCCCTCGCCGCGCCGGGAGCGGACGGTCAGGCTGGCGACGCTGGGCAGTACCGCGGCCGCCACGCTCGACACGATCTGGCTGTACGCGTCCATGGCGGCCGCCTCGACATCGCGGTCCATGACAGCGCCAACGTCGGCGCTGGGGCATCCATGCCCGGGAATTGTTACGCCAAGGGCGAACCGGCGAGCCGGATCAGTGCCCGCTTGAGCTCGCCCAGGCCACCAGCCCCGAGCATCGCGGCGTACTGGCGTTCCAGCTCCACGATGACCCGCTGGGCGTCGTGGCAGAACTGCCAGCCGCGTTCGGTCAGGCTCACCACGACCGCGCGGTGGTCGTGCGGGTCGGCGCGACTCGTCGCGTACCCGAGGTCTTCCAGCTCGCGCACGAGCCGCCCCATCATCTGCCGGGTCATGCCGGCGCGGGCCGCGAGGTCGGTGATCCGGGTGCCCTCCTCCTCGACGTTGCTGAAGACCGGGAGATGACCGGTGCGTACGTCCGGGTGGCCGCGTTCCTGCAGCTTCGCGACTGAGCTGGCCTGGACGCGGCGCAGCGCCTGCAGCAACAGCCGGCCGAGGTGGGCGTCGGCCAGCTCCCGCTGCTCGTCTGGCGTCGGTCGGGACGACATTACGAAACCCCATTTACAACTTGCGAAACCATGTTTAGTTTATTCCCATGACGATTCTTCGAGCCGCCGACGCACCAACCTTCGAGCTCAACGGCATCATGTTTACCGGCTACGCCGCGCCCAGACGTGGCTCCCGGCAGCTGTGCACCTGGCGGATCCGGGTGGCTCCCGGTTCGCGCGCCGAGCAGGCGCACCGGCTGGACCGCGACGAGGCGTTCATGGTCCTGGCCGGCACGGTGCGGATCACGCCGGGCGGCGAGGTCCTCCACCCCGGTGACTCGCTGGTGGTTCCGGCAGGCGAGCCGATCGCCGTCGAGAACCCGGGCACCGAGCCCGCCGAGGTCTACATCGCCATCGCCGCCGGGTTCACCGCGACCATGGACGACGGGACCGTCCTCGGCACGCCACCCTGGGCAGCCTGACGCGGTCAGCCGGTCAGGCACTCGTCGGGGAGGTCGAACCAGCGCAGCTCCTCGAACCCGGCCGACACCGCCGCGCCGCCGTGGCCGTCGTGCCACGGCCGGTCGGCCAGCTTGGCGAACAGCTCCCGGGCGTCTTCCAGGTAACCGGGCAGCGCCTCCTCGCCGGCCTGTTCGTGATGCGCCGGCCAGCGCAGCCGGCCGTCGGCGTCGTAACGCAGCTGGGACAGCCGCAGCGGCGGCTCCACCAGGCCGTCCCGGTGGCGCCAGAGCCCGCTGTACGGGTCGAAACGGTACTCCGGCAGCAGCGTCCAGCCATGCGTGGCGACCAGGTGCACCGCCTCCAGGACGTACTCGAAGACCGCTTCGGAGATGAAGTACCCGAAGCTGACGCGTACCCAGCCGGGTTTGATCCCCTCGCAGCCGGCAAGGATCTCCCGCTCGAAACGGTGCGAGCGCTCGATGTCGATGCCGAGCAGGCGGTGGCCGTACGGGCCGGCGCACGAGCAACCGCCCCGGGACTGGATGCCGAACAGGTCGTTGAGCAGCGACACCACGAAGTTGTGGTGCAGGTACCGGCCGCCTGGCCGGCGGACCACGAAGGACACGATCGACAGCCGCTCGGCGTCGAGGTTGCCCAGGATCTCGATGTTCGGGTTGGTACGCCACGAGTCGATCGCCCCGCGCAGCAGGTGCTCCTCCCGGGCGCGGATCAGGTCGGTGCCGACCGCCTGCTTGAGCTGGAACACCAGGCCCGCCCGGATCGAGTCGACGATCGCCGGCGTGCCGCCCTCCTCGCGCTGCGCCGGGTCGGCGATGTAGTGGTGCTCGGTCGGGTTCACATAGTCGACGGTGCCGCCCCCGGGTACGGTCGGTACCCGGTTGCGTAACAGCCCGCGCCGCACGACGAGGACGCCCGGGGTGCCCGGTCCGCCGACGAACTTGTGCGGCGAGATGAACAACGCATCCTTGCCGGTCATGCTGACCTCGACGTAGGGCGCCGCGGCGGCGTAGTCCCAGAACGACAGGGCGTCGTACCGGTGCAGCAGGTCGGCGATCGCCCGGGTGTCCGTCACGATCCCGGTCACGTTGGAGGCGGCGGAGAACGAGCCGATCTTCAGGGGCCGGTCGGCGTAGCGCGCTAGCTCGGCGTCGAGGCGCGTGATGTCGATGTGCCCGTCGGCGTCCTCCGGGATCACCACGACCTCGGCGATCGACTCCCGCCAGGACAGCTCGTTGGAGTGGTGCTCGAACGGGCCGATGAACACCACGGGGCGCGCGTGCTCGGGGATGTGGGCCGACAGGGCGTACCGGTCGTCGAGCCCGGCCGGGATCCGGATGCCGAGAATGTGGATCATCTTGTCGATCGCTCCGGTCGAGCCGGAGCCAGTGAAGATCACGATCGTGTCGTCGTCGCCGCCGACCGCGTCGCGGATGATCCGGCGGGCGTCCTCACGCAGCCGGGTGGTCTGCAGGCCGGTGCCCGAGGACTCGGTATGCGTGTTGGCGTACCGCGGCAGCACCTCGTCGTGGATGAAACGCTCGATGAACTCCAGCGCCCGCCCGGATGCCGTGTAGTCGGCGTAGGTCACGCGGCGGGGCCCGAACGGACCCCACATGATCTGGTCGTCGCCGATGACCGACTCGCGGATCCGGCGCAGGAGCGGGCTGTCGGGAGCTGCCATGGCTCATTATGGGCCGCCCCTGCCGGCTGCTCAGCTCAGCAGCGCCCTCGGCAGCGGCGACTCAGCCGGAAGGACGACCGTGTGGTAGTTGTCGATCATCGCCATGACCGGCTCGTCATAGCGGGTCAGCCACTCCTCGCTGCCGTAGTAGCGGGCCAGCGCCTCGGCGCGGTCCTCGACCGAGGGGAACGCCCGGATGACGTAGTAACCGGTGTCGTCGAGCGCGGACGGGCCGGCGTCGATCACCGTGATGCCGTGGCGCTCCAGCAAGGGCAGCGCCCCACCGGTGAACAGCTCGTGGAACTTCTCCCGGGTGCCGGCGCGCAGGCGGAAGACCCGCAGCTCCAGGACCCGGTCTTCGGTAACTGCCATGAGCCGAGTTCTACACCGGGGGTACGACACTGTCGCACAGCCTGTCCGCCGGCCGTGTGCTCGGTGTTCTTACCGTTCCGGCGAGGCCCATGGGAAGTCCTTCGACAAGAAGGGAGGAACGCGGGTCGCGGCCTGTAGGGCTCGGCCCGACCACTACAGCTTGCAAGACATGCACCGCGGTGACGTCGGCGGTACCCGCCAACGCCGCGACGCCCCGCAAACACCCGCCCGGCGTGTGGTGCCGACCGCCTCCGTCGGCGACGCCTCCGGCCAGGCGTCCTCCCCAAGGATCGGGCGGGTCCGGTGGGCGAGGGTACGTGACGCACCCGGTTCCCCGCATACCCAACGCGATCACGTACCCTCGCCCGACCGTCCTCGGTGACCCCTCCTCACGGAGAGCGAGCCAGGTCCGCGTCATTGATCTCCCGCGGGTCGATGGTCGAGACTGGGCGGACCATGGCAGACGACGACGGCGCCCGGCTGCGGCTGGCCACCTACAACATCCATTCCCTGCGCGACGACCAGGCGGCGCTCGACGCGACGGTACGCGGCATCGCGCCCGACGTCCTGGTCGTGCAGGAGGCCCTGCGCTGGTTCAACCCATTGACCTGGTTCGTGGACCTGGCCAGCCGCTTCGGCATGGCTCACTCGTTCGGTGGCCTGCGCTCGCAGGGCAACGTCGTTCTGACCGGGTCCCGGGTCACCGTCCACAAGCACTGGTTCGTCCGCTATCCGCTGGCGTTCGGCCACTACCCGCGCGGTGCGGTGTTCCTGCGCTGCTCGGTAGACGGTGTCGCCGTGCTGGTGGCCGGCTCGCACCTGTCGCCCGATCCGGCCATGCGGCTACGGCAGGCAGGGCTGTTCAAGCAGGCGTTGCACGATGCGCAGGCGGGCGGCGATGTGCCGGCGGGCGGCGATGTGCCGGCGGTGGTCGGCATCGACGTCAACGAGACACCGGACGGGCCCGCGTGGCAGATCGTCGCCGAGGGCCTTCTCGATGCCGCCGAGGAGACCGGACAGGGTGCCGTGCCGACGTTTCCGACCAGCCACCCGGACCGGCGCATCGATGCGATCTTCGTCGATCCGCGCACGACCGTCGCGGCCTACAGCGTCGTGGACAGCCCGCAGAGCCGCCAAGCCAGCGACCATTTTCCGGTCGTCGCCGACGTGGTCGTGCCGGCCGCGCAGCCGGTCTAGCGCGCCAGCCAGCCGGGCAGCCGGTCGAGGCAGTCCGACCAACCCTTGGCATGATTGTCGCGGTCGGCGTCGTCGCTGAACCGTTCGTGGGTGAGCGCGAGCGGCGAAGCGCTCCGGCCAGAACCAGGCCGCGAGCGCAGCCGGGTCGGTAAAGGCGCGCCAGACACGGTCCGGCGGCGCGGGTAGTGCTCGGCTGATCTGCAGGGTGCTCATTCGTCCTCCGTGATGAGATACCGCTCAAGCGCGTCGAGCTTGGTCGTCCAGAACCGGTGATAGGTCGAAAGCCACGCAGCGGCCGTACGCAACGGCGCCGGGTTGAGCTCGCACACCTGGTTGCGTCCCGAGCGGGTACGGGTGACCAGCCCCGCGCGTTCGAGCACCGAGATGTGCTTGCTGACGGCCGCCAACGACATCGGCAGCGGTGCCGCGAGGACGCCGACCGTACGGGGGCCGTCGGCGACGGCGGCCAGAAGCGACCGGCGGGTCGGGTCGGACAGCGCCGTGAAGGTGCGGTCCAGCATCTCGCTCACCAAACTCTTAACCATATGGTTGAATATCGCACGCGGCGCCGTTCGCCGCAACCACAAGCTTCGGCCGGGGCCTGCTTGATACGCGGGCCCCGGCCGAGTGCCAGCGGGTCAGGCCTGTGCCGAGGAGTTGCCGACGAGCTTCACGCTCGCGAGGTCGTGTGCCAGGATCGCGGTTTCGACCTGCGCGACCGTCGAGCCCGCACCGACGCCGGGCAGCGTGGCCGTGTCCACGGCGTACAACGTGAACTCGTACCGGTGGCTGGAACCGCCGGGGCACGGCCCGAAGTACTTCGTGTTGGTACTCGTACCGCCCAGCGCCTTCTGTTTGGCCGGACCCTGGTTCGGCACGTTGAAGCCACCACCGAGCCCTTCCGGCAACGACGTCGTGGTGGCCGGGATGTCCCAGATCACCCAGTGCTTGTTGCCGTTGGCCGTGTCGATCAGCGTGATCGCGTAGCTCTGCGGCGTGTTCGCACCGGCGCCCCAGGACAGCGGTGGCGAGATGTCGTTGCCCGCGGCATGGTCCTGCTGGCAGGTGTACCGGATCGGGATCGTTCCGTTGTTGGCGAACGCGGTGCTGGTCAACGTGAACGGCGCGCCGGCGAACCTCAGCCGGACGATGACGTTGTCGAGGACTGTTGGCGTACCGCCGTTCTTGTCGTTGTTGGTCGACGTGAGCCACAGCCCGCCGTCGGGTGTCTTGACGACGGTACGCAACCGGCCCCAGCGGCCGTTGAAGAAGGCGCGCGGGGTGTCCGTACCGTTGCCTTGGATCTTCATGACCCACAACCGCGCGCCGCGGACGGCGGCCATGTAGATCCAGTCGTTGACGATTTCCAGGCCGCTCGGCGACGCC
>WNFZ01000174.1_pt1 | contig 58075 bp, 58 predicted proteins | sample 5400081 | NCBI WGS metagenome assembly WNFZ01 (sample SAMN13153365, study PRJNA577476) | soil metagenome | isolation source: 80 cm soil or saprolite under grassland replicate 1 | place: USA:California | collected 2016-06-15
TGCGGCCCGTCGCACAACGCGCGTTCGGGGTAAGGATGAACGTCAACCAGCAATCCGTCAGCGCCGACGGCCACTGCGGCTCGCGCCATCGGGATTACGGTTTCACGATTGCCAGTGCTGTGGCTGGGATCGAAGACGATCGGCAGGTGTGACAGCCGCTGAGCCGCCGGGATCACCGACAGGTCGGGCGTGAAGCGCGAGTGGTCGCCGAAAGTCCTCACGCCGCGCTCGCACAAGATCACCTGATAATTGCCTTCGGACATGATGTATTCCGCCGCGAGCAGAAACTCTTCCAGCGTCGAAGACATGCCGCGCTTCAGCAGCACGGGCTTGCGGGCCTGCCCCGCGCGCCTCAACAGGCTGAAGTTCTGCATATTCCGCGTGCCGATCTGAATCACGTCGGCGTACTTTTCAACTAGATCGAGCGCCGGCTCGTCCACGGCTTCGGTCACTATACGCAACCCGAACGCGTCGCGAGCGTCGGAGAGAATCTTCAAGCCTTCTTCGGCCAACCCCTGAAACGCATACGGCGAAGTGCGCGGCTTGAACGCGCCGCCGCGAAACCATTTGCAACCCATCTCGGCCACGACCTCGGCGGTCAGCATAGTCTGCTCGCGCGATTCGACGGCGCAGACGCCGGCGATCATCGCGAACTCACCGCCGATCTCGGCCTCTCCGACTCTGATGACCGTCTTATCATGCTTCAGATCGCGGCTGACCAGCTTGTAAGGCTTCGTCACGCGCACGCATTCGGCCACGCCGGGCAACTCCGCGAACGGAGCCGGATCTACTGCGCCCTGGTTGCCGGTCAGTCCGATCGCCGTGCGATTTGCGCCCGGCATCGGGTGTGCTTTAAATCCTAGCGATTCGATTCTTTCGACGACGCGCCAGATGTCGGTCTCGGTCGCGTCGGGGTTCATTACGATGAGCATTAACGCAATCTCTCTTCCACTTCATCTAGCGACACAGTCGCCTTCTCGTTTTTGCAGGAATCGAGGAGAGCCAGGAACTCGTGGTTCTTTCTGAGCAACTCCATCTCTCCGGAAAAGTCATCAGCCGCGAACGCGAGACAGGCGCGAATGTCTTCGAGCGTCAGATCGGGGAATTCAGCCACGATCTCTTCAGGCGTCATTCCGCCTGCCAGATATTCCAGCACGTCTGTTGCTGTCATTCGCAAGCCGCGAATGCATGGTTTACCACTGCGTTTGTCCGGTTCGATTGTAATGATCCTCGTGTAATCCATAACGAGCTCCATCAAGGAGATATAATAACAAACAAGACAATACGGCTACACGGCTTTGATTATCGTTTCGGATCATTGGAAGATTTCAGAACCCATCGATCCGGATTTTCCTCTCCTACATATTCCTGTCTCGATATTGCCAACAGGAAAATGTAGGAGAGGAAAATCCGGATCGATGATTTCTCAAATCGTTCACTATGGCCGAAACTCAGATGGGATCAAACTTTTTTGCTCCTACGCTTGGTAAACTTCTCGGCATACACAAAAATACCGAGATTAAGTCAGCCAAGTCCCTTGCTTTACCACTTCCCAATCTTCGCTAGGCATATGATTTACAACCGCCTCCTGTTTCACTCGTCGTGTGGGCCGGGCCGTAGCTTCTCATTCAAATACCGCGTCAACAACCCGTACAAATGCCGCGTCGTGCCCGCGCCTTCGTAAATGCCGTGCGAGCGGTTCGGATAGGCCATCATCGTGAACGGCTTGTTTGCGGCGACCAGCGCGTTGATGAGCGCTTCGGTTCCCTGGTAATGGACGTTGTCGTCGCCCGTGCCGTGAACGACCAGCAATTGCCCTTTCAACTGACCCGCGAAAGCGATCGGCGAGCTTTGCTTGTATTCATCGGGGTGATCCTGCGGCAGGCCGCAATACCGCTCCTGATAGATCGTGTCGTAATAGCGAATGTCGGCCACCGGCGCGACGGCCATCGCCACCTGGTACAGATCGGGATAGCGGAAGATCGCGTTCAGGCTCGACGAACCGCCGCCGCTCCAGCCCCAAATGCCGATGCGCGTCGAGTCCACGAACGGCCATTTGAGAATGGCGCGGACGGCGTTGGCCTGATCTAGCGAATTGCGAATGCCCATCTTGCGGTAGATGGATTTGCGCCACGCGCGTCCACGCGGCGCGGGCGTGCCGCGGTTGTCCACGCTCATCACCAAATACCCTTGCTGCGCCAGCATCATGTGCCACATCTGATTCCGCCCGCCCCACGCGTCGAGCACAGTTTGTCCCCAGGGCTCGCCGTAGACGTGAAAGAGGACGGGATAACGTTTCTTAGGGTCGAAGTCGGGAGGCTTGAGCATCCACCCGTCAAGCTTGACCCCTTCGCCGATATCTACGCGAAAGAACTCCTGCGCGACTGGTTTGAGTTTGGCCAATCGCTCCTGCAGCTCTTTGTTGTCGATCATCGTTCGCACGGTCGCATGCTGCGGCAAACGAACAACATCGGTCGCGGGAACCTTGTTGAAGGCCGAATACATGTGAATCGCCAGATCGCCGCGCGGCGAAATGTCGTAGTTGTGCGTGCCCGTTTGATCGGCCGGGGTCAATCGTTCGACCTTGCCGGCGCCGTCGAGCCGCGCGCGGAAGAGGTATTTCTGCGTGGCGTTTTCGGGGGAGGCCGAAAAATAGAGCCAGCCATTCGGAACGTCCACCATTTCGACGCCGATCAGGTCGTAATCGCCGGGCGTGATGAGTTTGACTTCACGGCCGTCGCGCGAGACAGAGTAAATGTGTCGCCAACCGTCGCGCTCGCTAGTCCAGAGGAACCGTTTGCCGCCGTCGATCCATTCCACGTCGCCGCGCGCCAGCCCGCGTTTGTCCCAATCGATCGAACCCCAGGCGATGTCCACCCATGCGTCGTCTTTTTCGGTCAGGATCGGACGGACTTTGCCCGTGCGGACGTCGCCGAGCATCACGACGTCCGCGTTCTGCAGCCGGTTGAGCTGCTGAATGACGACCTCGTCGGAATTGGCCGCCCACTCCATTCGCGGCAGGTAGTCATTGCGCGGGTCGCCCGGAACGTCGAACCATTGCGTCTTTCCGCCCCCGCCTTCTTTGGATGCGCTGATGACGCCGACTCGCGCGGCTGAGTTCGTCTCGCCGGCTTTCGGGTATGGGAACGAAATGATCTTCGGATAGAGCTCGTCGGTGTCGTTGATCAACTTGAACTCTTTGACGCCGGATGAATCGAGTTGCCAATACGCGATCAGCTTCCCGTCGGGAGACCAGCGCCAGCCGTCGCGGCAGAAAAGCTCTTCCTCGTAGACCCAATCGAACGTGCCGTTGACCGTGTGTTGAGAGCCGTCCGAAGTCAGTCGCGTGACGCCGCCGTCGGCCAAATTCTCTATGTATATATTATTTTCGCGCACGTAGCCGACTCGCGTCGCGTCTGGCGAAAACTTCGCGAACATCAATGTGGACGGCTTCGCGTCGCCGCCCAGCTTCCGCAGTTTCGCGCCCTTCAGATCGAAGACCCAGTAATCGCCGCGGGTGTTCGACCGCCAGACGCGTTCGGAGTTTGTGAAGATGAGCAACCGCTGGTTATCGTCGCTGAGCGTGAACTCCTCGATAACAAGCGGCGACGAGGCGCCCGGGGGCGTCAGGTTCTGAGCCGAGACCAGAATCGTTTTTGCGCCGGTCGCGGCGTCGTATCGCACGATGTCCAGCGCGCCCTTGCCCGCCGCCGCCGGCTCCAGCATCAGGTATCCGCCGCCGTCCGATTGCCACTGATGCCAGCCGAGCGATTGCGGGCGATAAGTGAAAATCGTATCGAGGGAAAGGAGGCTGGCGTCGGTTTGTCTAGCCGGTTGCTGCGCGAAGAGGGGCGCGGCAACCAGCAGCGCGAACAGAATGATGGGAATCCGTCGAATTCGATTCATAGTTTCTTCTTCTTTCGTGTCAGTGGCTCATTGTATCGTCAAGAGCCTTACCAATTTGATGAAGCCCAATCACTGTACAATTTTCAATAGCCCAATGTAGATCTGTAACAACAGATCGTGCGGCTTTTCGATCAACGTCAAGTGATAATTCAGGTATTAGGCTTTCTATTTCCTGACTGATTACAAATAGCCTGGAAGACAGCGTATCAAGTTTCTCTTTTCTCTCTTCAGGTGTCATTGGATCAAGGAGGATTACAGCGCTTTGCGCTTGCATGTTCGGGCCCGGCGACCATTGAGCGTTTTCCTCCGGCCGCAGAGCGGCGACTGAATTTAGCCGTGTCCTTTAGGGCACGGTGGGATGCATAACAGATCTCCTAGTCGCGTCAGCGACGGTTGACCTTCGGCGCTTCAACCGTCGCTGACGCGACTACGTTTGTTGATGGGCCGGCCTTCCGCGCGCTAAAGCGCACGGCTAAAATCAAGAGCCGCTGACGCGGCTGAAAAACCTTGCCAGTTACGCCTCCGCCTAATAATAACGCGTATCCGATCCCGAAGACCCATTTGCAAACCGCTGTAAGTCAACGACCTCTTCTACATCTTTTCTGGCGTTTCAATTCCAAGCAGCGCCAGCGCCTGCTCCAACCTGCGCCGCGCCACATCGGCGACCATCAATAGAACGGTCTTCCGCTTTGCGTCAGACTCTTTGAGGATGTGGAATCGTTTGTCCTGATAGAAGGCGTTGAACTGATCGGCCAATTGAAAAGCGTATTTGGCCACATGTGTAGGCTCGAAAGAGTTCGCCGCCAGTTGCGCCACGTCATCCAATCGCGAAGCGAAGTAGACCAGAGACCAAAGGTAGTCGCCCGCCTCGCCGGAAAAGTAATTGGTGATCTCTTCGGCGGAGAGTTGATTGAAATCTTTGCGCGCGTCTTCCGCCGATCGCCCAAGCTCGGCGAAGATGTTGCTCGCGCGGCGGACGGAGTATTGCAGGTAAGGGCCGGTCTCGCCCCTGAACTTCAGGGCCTCTTCAAAATCGAAGGCGATGATCGAGGTGCGGGTGTATTTGAGCAGGAAATATCGCAGCGCGGCGACGGCGATCTGATGCGCGATCTTTTTCTGCCGATCGATGCCCAGGTCGGTGTGGCGCGATTGGACTTCTTTCAGCGCGTCGGCTTCGAGGCGGTCGATCAAATCGTCGGCTTTGACGCCCAAGCCTTTGCGTCCCGACATCCCGATCTGCTGGCGCTGCGCGTCGGCTTCCGACAGCTCCGCGCCCAACTCAGCGGCCGCGGCGGGCGTCAGCGTGACTTTTTCGTAAGCCAGATGGGCGCTGCGGGCGACGCGCTCGTCGTGATCGATCATCATCACGCCCTTTTTGACGTTGGCTTGCAGGTATGATTGGCCGACATCAATCACGTTCAAATAAGCCGTGCCGGCGCCGAAGGGCGGATGATCGGCCACGGCTTCGCTTTCGTCGCTCGTCGTGATCCAGACTTCGCGCCCGCGGTGGTCGCGGCGCAGCGGCTTGTAGTGAAAATCCAGTCCGAGCTTGCCAAGCTTCCAGAGGTGATAGGCAATGTCTTTCCCTGTATACATTACCGTCCCGTTCGACCGCACAATGATCTTATCCGGATCGTATTCCTCGTCGCCTTCTCCTCCTTCCCCTTTCTCTCCCTCTCCCGCTCTTTCTTCAGCTTTCATCACCCAGCATCCCTTGCTGCGACCTTTGGTCTCGAAAACGATCGCGCCCGAAGCTTTCAGCTTTTCAAAAGCGTGCGCCCAGAAATGAAGATGCAGAATCTCCTTTTCGCACGGCAGCAGGTCATAGCTGATGTCAAGACGCGACATCGTGTCCAGATGGTGATCGACGATCTTCGATGAAATGTATTCGGCGGCCTCGGCCGTGACGTTGCCGCCTTCTTCGATTTCGTGAAGCGCTTTTGCGCGGATTTCAAGCCGCGATTTATCTTCCTCGTACCAGGCGCCGACGCGGGAATACAGGTCCCAGCAGTAGTAATCGAAGCTCTCTTCTCGTTTCGCAACGGGCTTTTCGGCCAATGCTTTGATCTCGTCGAGCGACTTCTTTTCGAGATGTAGAAAAGCCACAACCACGTCGGCCACCTGCACGCCAGTGTTGTCGATGTAGTTATGGACCTCGACGTTCTCGCCTACCGCTCGCAGGATGCGGGCGATCGTGTCGCCGAGCACCGCGTTGCGTACGTGGCCGATGTGCGCGGCCTTGTTCGGATTGATCGCGGTGTGCTCGACGATGAGCTTGCCGGATTGGGGCTCCGGACTCTGGGATTGCGGATTGGTTAACTGGGCTAAGATTTGGGCGCGGTCGAGGAAGACGTTCAAATAGCCCGCGCCGGCGACCTCGACTCGCGCGACGCCGGGCATCGCGGTCAAACCTTCGGCGAGTTTGGTCGCAAGTTCGCGGGGATTCTTCTTGGCGCCAGTCGCGGCCTTGATGCGCTTCGCCAGATCGAACGCGATCGGGAAAGCCAGATCGCCGAGTTCGGTTCTGGGCGGAATCTCCGAGACGATTTCGCCCGGATCGATGTTGAAATTATCGCGCGCGAGCGCGATCAGTCGCTGTTTGATCTCAGCGGTGAGCGATGAGGACATCGTGATTACTTCCTTTTCATTCGTCTAGTGCTTGAAAAAACGACGCGCGGCGTGATATACACTCGATCAGCCTTTAATCATCAGGCGCGTTGGTGTAACTGGTTAACACGCCGCCCTCTCAAGGCGGAGAGCACGGGTTCGAGTCCCGTACGCGCTATCAGCGATCATATGAGGGCGGCTGACATCAGCCGCCCTTTTCGCTGTAAAGAAGTGATATTCCAATGCGGGGGGCTATTTTGGCAAGTCGGGCGCCGCTTAGCCACAGAGCCACAGAGCCACGGAGACGAAGAGAGGGAGAGATAGAGGGATGGAGGGATAGAGAGAAGGAGAGACAAAGAGTTGGGAGCGCATTTTCCCTCCGTCTCTCCGTCTCTCCTTCTCTCTGTCTCTCTCCCCCTCTCTCCGACTCTGTGTCTGCGGTGTCTCTGTGGCTATAAGCTCAACGCCTCTTTCACCAACCGCGCCTGCTCGAGCTGGTGAATTGTGTAAGACCCGGTCGCCGGGCTTGCGCTAGGCGCGCGCCCGACGTAGCGCAATTCCATGCGCCCGTTGACCAAAGCCTCCAGGCGCGGTCGCATGAAATTCCATCCGCCCATGTTTTGAGGCTCCTCCTGCGCCCAGACGATCTCTTCGGCCTTCGCGTAGGCGGTCATCCACTGTTGCAGCAACGTTCGCGGGAATGGGTAGAACTGTTCGAGACGCAGGATGGCGACGCGTCCATTGCCGCTCTTCTCGTGTTCGGTCATCAGGTCGTAATAGACCTTGCCGCTGCAAATGATCACTCGCTCGACGCCGCTCGGATCGCCCGCGTCGCCGATGACCGGATAGAAGCCTCCCTGGGTGAATTGATCTAGCGAGGAAGAGGCCTGCGGCAATCTGAGCAGGCTCTTCGGCGTCATCACGATCAGCGGCTTGGGCGGTTCCATCTTCGTTTGGCGGCGCAGCAGGTGGAAATATTGCGCGGGCGTGGTCGGGTAGCAGACCTGAATGTTGTCCTCGGCGCAAAGTTGCAAAAACCTTTCCAGACGGGCGCTCGAATGTTCAGGCCCCTGGCCCTCGTAACCGTGCGGGAGCAACGACACGAGGCCTGAAGCCTGTTGCCATTTGTCTTCGCTGGGGGCGATGAACTGGTCAATGATGACCTGCGCGCCGTTGGCGAAATCGCCGAACTGCGCCTCCCACAGCGTCAAACCGTCGTGCGCGATGACCGAATAGCCGTACTCGAATCCGAGCACGGCGGCTTCCGACAACGAGCTGTCGAAGATCTCGAAGCGCGCGCCGTTATTGCTCAACTCCGCCAGCGGGACCCACGGCTCGCCCGTCCTCGTGTCGTACATTACGGCGTGGCGCTGGCTGAACGTGCCGCGGCCGCTATCCTGGCCCGACAAACGCACCGACATTCCCTCCATCACCATTGAGCCGAAGGCCAGACCTTCGGCGAACGCCCAATCGACCGGCGCTTCGCCCGCGCCCATCTTCGCGCGGCGCGACATCTGGCCCACCATCTTCGGGTTCAGGTTGAATCCTTGCGGCACGACGCTCATGACGCGCGAAATCTCGTCCAGCGCCTCGCGCGACACGCCGGTCTCGATGATCTTCGAGCCGTCGGCTTCCGGTTTCGGTTCCGGAAGTTTCGTGACCTCTTTCTGGCGCGCGACGATCTCCTTGGCGCCGAGCATCGCGTTCTCGTAACGCCGCCAGAGCATCTCGATCATCTGGTTGACTTCTTCCTGTGTGACGACGCCCTCGCGGATGAGCTGGCGCGTATAAATCTCGCGCACGCCCGGATGTTCGCGGACGCGCTGGTACATCAGCGGCTGCGTATAACTCGGCTCGTCGGCTTCGTTGTGGCCGTGACGGCGGAAACCCACCAGGTCGATCACCACGTCCTTGTGGAACTTCATTCTGAAATCGAGCGCGATCTGCAACACACGCCAGGCCGCTTCGGTGTCATCGGCGTTGACGTGGAAGATCGGCAGTTGAGTCATCTTCGCGATGTCGGTCGAATAGATCGATGAGCGCCCGGCGGCGGGCGATGTCGTGAACCCGATCTGGTTGTTGATGATGAAATGGATCGTGCCGCCGGTGCGGTAGCCTTTCAAATCGGCCAGGTTCAACGTCTCGGTCACGATGCCCTGACCGGCGAACGCCGCGTCGCCGTGAATCAACACGGGCAGCGCGCGCCCGCGCGCCTCCTCCTTGCTGACCTGCAGCGCGTCCTGTTTGGCGCGAACCATCCCTTCGACGACCGGGTCGACGAACTCCAGGTGGCTGGGATTCGGCGAAAGCGTCAGCTTAACTTCGCGCCCGCCGGCCTCGCGCTCGGCCATCGCCCCTTGATGATATTTCACGTCGCCTTCGTCGGCGGGGAAGTTCGGATGCACTGTGCCTTCGAAAGAGGTGAATATGCGCTCGCTGAAATTTCCCAGCACGTTGGCCAGCACCGTCAAACGCCCGCGATGCGCCATCCCCATCACCACTTCCTCGACGCCCCGTTCGGCGGCTCCCTGAATCAATTGATCGAGAATGGGGATGATCGATTCGCCGCCTTCGACCGAGAACCGCTTCTGGCCGAGGTATTTCGTGTGCAGGAACTTCTCGAATTGCTCCGCCGCGATCAGTTTTTGAAGCAATTGTTTTTTGACTTCGGCGGGAATCGGTTCGGGGTCGCGTTCTATGCGGTCGCGTATCCATTGCTTTTGCTCTTTGCTCTGGATGTGGCGGCTCTCGGTCCCGACCTTGCCGCAGTAGTATTTGATCAGCATCCCCCAGATTTCGCGGAAGGTCGCTTCGTCCTTGCCGCCGAGGCCGTTCGTGAAGAACTTGCGATCGAGGTCCCAGATCGAGAGGCCGTATGTCTCGGCGTCGAGTTCGGGGTGCTCGTGGATCGGGACCATGTTGAGCGGATCGATGTCGGCGATGAGGTGGCCGCGCACGCGATAGGCGTTGATGAATTCGAAGATGCGCGCCTGTTTTTTGATCTCTTGCTGTTCGCGGTCGACGCCCGACAGGAAGGGATTCACGTCTACAGACCAGCGCAACGGCTTATAGGTGATGCCGATGTCCGCGAAGATTTCGTCGTAAAAGTTATGCTGGCCGAGCAGCAGTTCGTGTATGTTGGCGAGGAAGAGGCCCGATTCCGCGCCCTGGATGATGCGATGATCGTAGGTGCTGGTGATCGTGAAGACCTTGCTGATGCCGAGCTGCGACAGCGCCCCTTCGGTCATCGCGGCGTATTCGGGCGGGTATTCGATCGCGCCCGTCGCGATGATCGCGCCCTGACCGGCCATCAGACGCGGGGTGGAGGCCGCCGTGCCGATCGTGCCCGGATTGGTGAGCGAGATGGTCGTGCCCTGAAAATCGCTGACCTGCAATTTGCCGTCGCGCGCGCGTTTGACCACGTCCTGGTAGGCGTCGACGAATCGCTTAAAATTCATTCGGTTCGCGCCCTTGATGTTCGGCACGAGCAGGCTGCGCGTCCCGTCTTTCTTCTGCACGTCTACGGCCACGCCCAGGTTCACGTCCTTGCGGCGCACGCGATAGGCCGCGCCGTCGACCTCTTCGTAGCCGTCGTTCATCTGCGGGTATTTTTCGAGCGCCTTGATCATCGTCCACGCGATGAAATGCGTGTACGAGGTCTTGCCCCCGCCATGCGCTTCGAGATGGCGATTGACCCAGCGGCGATTCTCGTCGAGCACCTTGATCTGAATCTGGCGCGCCGAGGTCGCCGTCGGCACGGCCAGGCTCGACTCCATGTTCTCGACGATCTTCAGCGCGGGGCCGCGAATCGGAATTCGCTCGCCGTTCGTTGTTTCAGCGGGCGCGGGCGCCGGCTGCGCCGCCGGGGCCGCCGCCGCGGGCGCGGGGCGTTCAGCCGCTACCTGGGCCGTCGCCGCGTCGCGTTGTGATTCAACTTTAACTGAGCCGTCGCCGGCGAGGAGCGATTGGAAGTAATCGCCCCATTCTTCATCGACCGAATTCGGGTTGTGTTGGAATTGCCTGAGCAGGTCTTCGACGTATGTCGCGTTCGCGCCGAAGTCGTCGGCGATTCGGCTGGCGATCTCTTTGTAATCTCGCATAATTGGCGCCATTTGCCTCTCTGTCTTGTTTTTCCGGCTGATTTCGCCATGGTCTGATGATGGCCACGCGGCAAATCCTGCAAGAAACACCATCGTACAATAACTCCTCGTGTTGGCGCCATTGGCCGCTTTAAGGGATTGACCGGCGCGGGGCTTGCGTTTAGAGTTTACGCCTCTTCCGACGATGTAAGCTGAACTATGAACGATGATTAAAAGAAAACCGCCAGTAAGTTTTCCTCACGTCTCGTTCATCTGTCGTTTGTCATTCAGCGTTCAGCCTTTCATCGTTCTTCTTTCGAAATCTCTTTCCTCAACTAGGAGGTCTGAATGGCAAATCTCTTTGGTAGAAAGTCTATCGAGGCTTTGAAGGCCGAAGCGGCGGCAGGCGGCGAACACACTCTAAAACGCTCGCTCTCGGCATTGAATCTCACCACACTAGGCATCGGGGCGATTATCGGCGCGGGCATCTTCGTGCTAACTGGAAACGCGGCGGCGTCGAACGCCGGCCCGGCCGTTGCGCTCGCATTCGTTGTGGGCGGCATCGCGTGCGCCTTCGCCGGGCTGTGCTACGCGGAGATGGCTTCGACGGTCCCGATCGCCGGCAGCGCTTACACCTACGCATACGCGACAATGGGCGAATTCATAGCCTGGATCATCGGCTGGGATCTGATTCTCGAATACTCGCTCGGCGCTGTGACGGTCGCCATCGGCTGGTCAGGATATGTTGTGAGTTTCTTGCGCGGGGTCGGCATCATTATTCCGCCGGAGTATACAGCAGTGCCAGGCGCTACCTTGATCAATGTGACCCCGGAAGCCGCCGCCACGCTGCATATGGCCGCCGGGTGGACTGATTTGACCGGAGATATCAAAGACCTGTTTGCGAAATACGGAGTGGCGTGGGAAGGCTTTCAGACGGCGACAGGCGTGATTAATGTGCCCGCTATGATCGTTATTGCGTTGGTGACATTGTTGCTAGTTATTGGCATCAAGGAATCGGCCAATGTCAATAGTGTGATCGTCATCATCAAGGTCGCCATCGTGATCGTTTTCATCGTTGCCGGAATCGGTTATGTCTCGACCGCTAACTGGGGTGGTTCGTTTATTCCGGAAAACACGGGCGAATTCGGCAAGTACGGGTGGAGCGGAATCTTGCGCGCCGCGGGCGTGGTCTTCTTCGCTTACATCGGGTTCGACGCTGTCTCGACCGCGGCGCAAGAAGCGAAGAATCCCCAGCGCGACATGCCTAGAGGCATTCTCGCGTCGCTCGCAATCTGCACAGTGCTATACATCCTGGTTTCGTTCGTGCTGACTGGAATCGTGGAGTATAAACGGCTTGATGTGCCGGACCCGATCGCTGTCGGTGTTGACGCCATCGGCCTGAGTTGGCTCTCTCCTATCGTCAAGGCCGGGGCCATCGCCGGACTCAGCTCAGTGATACTGGTAATGCTGCTTGGACAGACGCGCATCTTCTTCTCAATGGCGAAAGACGGCCTCCTGCCGCCGGCTGTTTCGAAAGTCCACCCGCGATTCCGCACTCCATACATCACGACTATCATCACCGGCGTCATCGTGATGATTGCGGCGGGTACCGTGCCGATTGGAGATGCGGGCAAGCTGGTCTCGATAGGCACCCTTTTCGCTTTCGCCATAGTCTGCGTCGGCGTCCTCGTGCTTCGCATCACGCAGCCTGACGTTGAGCGCCCGTTTAGGACGCCTGCCGTGTGGATAACGGCGCCGCTCGGCGCGATATTCGCCATAGTCCTGATGGCCGGCCTTCCAGGCAAGACGTGGCTCCGTTTGGTAATTTGGATGGCGGTTGGGTTCTTGATCTATTTCTTCTATGGCGCGCGCAATAGCCGCCTTGCGCACGGCAAAAAACCGGTCCCGGCGGATTAACGGGAAAGGTCTCGCGGATAATGGAAACGGCGGCCCGACGCGGCCGCCGTTTTTATTCGCAGCTTTCGCTCCGCTAGAGCGGATTGCGATTGCGTGTATGGTAAAGAGCGCTCCGGTACGGTACCGGGAGCGGTAGCGACCGGGTTCGACGGCGCCCGGTCGCTACCGCTCCCGGTACCGTACCGCTTACATGCCGGCATTGGACAAAGCTGTAAACAGGGCGATTAAACAAATCGCCCCACGCCGTACACTCATTTGTTACCCGCTCTAAAGAGTGAACTGACAGCCGCAATGCATTTCTGACTAGCCGGCAATCGGCTGGAGCCGGCCTGACTACCAGTCGCCGGTGCGGTCCCAAGCGAAGGCTTTCAACTTCGCCAGCGTCTCCGGCGACAGCCTGCGGCCGTCCGAACACGAGATGTTGGCCGTAACATTTTTGGTCGAGCGCATGCCCGGAATCACCGTGCTGACGGCGTCGTGGCTGAGCGTGAAGCGCAGGGCCAACTCGGCCACGCTTCCCGCTTCTTCTCCCAGCAATGACTTCAAACGTTCGACGCGGTCGAAGACTTTTTGTTTGCGGTCGCCGCTGAAGAACCAGGATCGAAAATCGGTTTCGGGAAAGACGCTGTCGGGGCGGATCGCGCCTGTCAATCCGCCTTCGTCGAAAGGCACGCGCGCGATGACGCCGATGTTCAGCTCTTGACAGACCGGGTAAAGCTCATCCTCCGGCGCCTGTTCGAAGATGTTGTAGATCACCTGCACGGCGTCGATGTGGCCCTGGCGCAACGCCTTGACCGCGTTCCGGGGTTGATAATCGTTGAGCGAGAGGCCGAAATATCGAACCTTGCCCTGCTCACGCATCTTCAGCAGCGCGTCGATCCATTCGCTCTCATCCGTCCAGTTGTCGTGCCAGACGTGCAGTTGCTGGAGGTCAATCGTCTCGACGCCGAGGTTGCGCAGGCTCTGCTCCGTGCACTCGATGATGTAGTCATAGGTGAAGGCCTGACGGAGCGGGACGTCTCGCGCGGGCCATTCGCGGTTCTTCGGCGGAACTTTCGTGGCGATGTAGATTCGCTCCTTGCGCGAGCGCGCGACTTCGCCGACAAGGCGCTCGCTGTGCCCGTCGCCGTAGGCCAGCGCGGTGTCAATGAAGTTCAATCCCTGATCAATCGCCAGGTTCAACGCGCGGCGCGCTTCGTCGTCATCGCCGCCGGTCCATTGAACGCCGCCGATGCCCCATGCGCCGTAGCCGATTTCAGAGACTTCGATCCCGGTTCTTCCCAATCTGCGGTATTTCATCGTCGCTCCTTTAAGTGGTATCAATTGCCGCGCGATTTACTCATCACGCAGATTGGGTTGTCAAGATTCAAGAAAGTGTTTTAGCCACGAATGGACACGAATATTCACGAATCTCGTTCATGAGGTTGATAGGTTGTTTGTTTACTTTCAGTCGAATTTTATTCGTGTTTATTCGTGTCCATTCGTGGCTGACTCTCTTTTCTTCAAGGAGACTTCAAATTGAACATTCAAGACCTGCTCAAACTCGCTGGCGTCGCCATCGTCGTCGTCGGCCTTGCGCTGCGATTGCGCACGACGTTGGTCGTCATGGTGGCCGCGTTGGTGACCGGACTTGTGGCCGGATTGCCGCTCTTCTCGCATGAAGGATTCTTTCAACATCTGCCCTATCTGACAAAGCCCGGGCAAGCGGGCGTCATCAACACGTTGGGGAAGGCGTTCGCCGACAACCGGCTGGTGACGTTGTTCATCATCACGCTCCCGGCGATCGGGCTGGCCGAGCGGTACGGATTGCAGGAGCAGGCTGGGAACTTGATCCGGAAGATTCGCGCGGCTACGGTCGGGCGGCTGCAAATCATCTACCAACTCTTTCGCGTGTTGCACGGATTGATGGGCGTCCGTCTCAACGGCCACCCGGCGTTCGTGCGACCGTTGATCTTTCCGATGTCGGCCGGGGCGGCGCAGACGTCCGGGTCAGTACCGCGAGCGGTAGCGAGAGGGTCTTCCGTTGTGAGCGACCCTCTCGCTACCGCTCACGGTACTGATTCATTTGTGGCGGCGCGGGCGTCCGACACTGATTCCATCGAGAAGATCAAGGCGGCCAACGCGGCGGCGGAGAATTACGGTAACTTTTATGGCCAGAACCTGTCGCCGGTGCAGGCGGGTATATTGCTGGTTTACGGGGTGATGCAAGGGCTTGGGCTGACGGTCAGTGTCTGGGATCTGGTGAGATACACGATCCCGATCGTCGTCGCGTCAATCATTCTGGCCGTTATACAGTTCAGTCGGCTGGATCGCGCTCTGGGCAAGATGGCGGAGGCGAAGCGATGACAATCGGCTCTGTCTTCAGCCTGGAGGCTGTTTACGTGTTGACCGGCGTCGCGCTATTGATCTTCGCGTCGATGACTTTCGCCGACCGCACGAACCCACGGCGCCTGGGCAGCGGGCTCTTCTGGTTGACGCTCGGAATCATCTTCATGTTCGGAGGCGTGACGCCGCATTGGTTGACGGGGTTGCTGGTGCTGTTTCTGGTCGCTCTCGACGGATTCGGGCAAGTTGGTCGCGGGCGCGTCGAGACCGATCCGGTCGAGCAGGCCGAACACGCGAGGCGGCTCGGGAATCGCATCTTCATTCCCGTGCTCGCCATTCCGATCGTGACCTTCGCCTTTGCCCTGGTCTTTCGCTGGCTCGGGATGGACGCGAATCGCGGCGCTCTGGTCGGGCTTGGCTTCGGCGGTCTGGTGGCGATGCTCGCGTGTCTGAAACTCACCGGCAGCAACGCGCGCACGCTTATGAACGAGGGACGGCGATTGAACGAGGCGATGGGCGCGGTCAACATCCTGCCGCAATTGCTGGCTTCACTCGGCGTAATCTTCACCGCCGCCGGAGTCGGCTCGGTGATCGCGCAGGGAATTCAACAGATCATTCCGGCCAACAACCTTTTTCTGCTCGTGCTGGCCAACTGCCTGGGGATGGCTCTCTTCACGATCGTCATGGGCAATTCATTCGCGGCCTTTCCGGTGATCGCCACCGGAGTGCTGGTTCCGCTGATCATCAAACCGTTCGGCGTCAATCCGGCGATGGCGGCGATCATTACCCTGACCGCCGGTTCGAGCGGGACGTTGATGACGCCGATGGCCGCCAATTTCAACATCGTGCCCGCGGCGCTGCTCAACATGCGCGATCAGTACGGAGTAATTAAATTTCAATTGCCGTATGCGCTTACTATGTGGTCATTCCACGTGTTATTGTTGTGGCTGCTGATCAAGGTCTCCTGAGACGAATCGAATAACGTAGAGGTGAATAAATGAACACGAATCGCCGTCGCATTCGTTTATGCGCCGTGTCCGCCGCGCTGGCCGTCACTTTGACACTCCTGGCCGCCTGGCCCGATTTGCGGAACAAGGTCGCCGCGGCCGTCCTGTCGCCGGAGATCTGGCGCATCGCGCCGCCCGCGCCGAAGATCTCCGAAGCCGACCGCCTGGCCGAACTGCGCGCGCGGCGCGAAGATGTGATGAAGCGGATGGGCGCCAGTGGCGTCATGGTTCTATTCGGCGCCGAGCCTCGCGTCTATACCAACGACGTGGATTACCATTACCGGCAGGAGAACAATCTTTATTACCTCACAGGCGTCAAGCAGGAAGACGCGACTCTGGTTCTGATTCCGGGCGCGAAGCGGACCCGCGAGATTCTGTTCATCCCTCCGCGGGATCCTCGGAACGAAACCTGGCATGGGCATATGATGAGCGCGGACGAAGCCCGCGCGCGCAGCGGAGTTCAGGATGTGTGGGATAGCGACCTGCTCAGCGGGTTCCTGGCGTTTCTGGCGCCGCGATCTGAGCAGGCGATCGCCAAACGCGGCTCCGCGTCGAAACCCAACGAGCAATTGGCGGGGCAGTGGCAGAACGAATTCCAGACCTTGATCGAAGCTGTGAAATCGGATCAGGGCGAGATATATCTGCTCGCGCCGCCCACAAATCGCGATCTGCGCGAATACCGGCGGGAGTACGAATTCGCCGAGGCGATCAAGTCCGCGTCCGCCGGATTGAAATTTAAGTCGGCGTTCCCGATCTTCGCCGAATTGCGCCAGGTCAAATCGCCTTGGGAACAGAAGCTGCTTCAGCACGCCGTAGACGTCACCGCCGAGGCCTTCCACCGCGTCTTCGCCGTCGCCGCGCCCGCCATGCTTGAATATGAAATCCAGGCCGAATATGAATACACATTCCGCCGCCGTGGCGCCGACAACTGGGGCTATCCGTGCATCGTCGGCGCAGGGGCGAACGCCACGACGCTGCATTACATCACCAACCATGATCGTCTCGACGACGGCGACTTGCTGCTGGCGGATTGCGCCGCCGAATACGATCATTACTCGGCGGACATCACGCGCACCATCCCGATCAACGGCAAATTTACCAAGGAGCAGGCCGAGATTTACAACGTCGTCTTCAATGCGCAGACCGAGGCGATCAAACTCGCCCGCCCCGGTAACTTCATGCTCGGCAGTGACCCGAAAAACACCGTCAACGGGCGATCCGCGGAGGTGATCAAGGAAGGATTGCTGCGGCTCGGATTGATCACGTCGAAGGAAAACGACGAATTCAGGACGTGGTTTATGCATGGCACGAGCCACTGGATCGGGATGAACGTTCACGACGTGGGCGTCCAGGGGAGGGCGCTCGCGCCGGGAATGGTCCTGACGGTCGAGCCGGGAATCTACATCCGGCCCGACGCGCTGGATGTTTTACCTAAGACTCCACAGAACGAGCGATTCATCAAAGCCGTCCGTCCGGCTTTCGAGAAATACAAAGGCATCGGGGTCCGCATCGAAGACGACATTCTGGTCACTTCGGGCGAGCCGGTGAACATGTCGGGCGCGATCCCGCGCAAACTTGAAGACGTCGAAGCGACGATGGCAAGATTGAAACAGGAGTTGCGCAAATCGGGATGGCCGTCGGTGGCGAGTAGATAGTAAAGATTGGCGCCCTGGGGCGCCCGGATCAACCGGTCTTTAAAGTCAAATGAAGCGAAGACTAATTGACGTAAGCCACGAGATTGAGGCGGGAATGGTCACATATCCCGGTCTTCCCGCCCCGGTCGTCTCCGATTACCTGGGCCGCGAGGCGTCGCGCGGCAGGTACGCCGAGGGAACGACGTTTCAGATCGGTCGCATTGAATTGGTCGGCAACACCGGAACTTACATTGACGCGCCGTTCCATCGTTTCGAGGACGGAATTGATCTCAGCGCGTTGCCGCTCGAACGTCTGGCTGATGTCGAGGGGCTGGTGATAGACGCGACCGGACGAGACGACCGCGCGATTGATGTAGGATATTTTCGGGAATCGGACTTGCGAGGCCGGGCGGTTCTGATTCGCACCGGCTGGGACGCGCGCTGGCGGACGCCGCAATACGGCGAGGGCGCCCCGTTCGTGACCAGACGCGCCGCCGAATTGTTGGTAAAAGCCGCGCCGGCGCTGGTCGGCATCGATTCGGTGAACATTGACGACGCGCAAGACGGCTCGCGGCCCGCGCACACGCTGCTGCTCGGCTCGGGGATTCCGGTCGTCGAGCATCTTTGCAACCTGAATGAATTGCCCGCGCGCGGGTTCCGTTTTCACTGCGTCCCTGTGAAGTTTCGCGGTATGAGTTCGTTCCCGGTTCGGGCCTACGCCGTGATTGAGTGATTTGTATGTCCATAAGTCTCTACCTGCCGGAAACGCGATACGCCGTGGCGAGCCTTCCGCTCGAACATTACGGCGAAGCGGTCGCCTGTTTGCGCGACGCCGAGGGCTTCGTCTCGTTCACGCGCGACAAGGAGGAGATCACCCTGGTCGTCGCCGAAGAGACCTGGCGTAAAATTGCGCCGCGTTTTCCGGGCGCGGTCGCGCAGGAGGGACGACGGCTGATCCGGTTCGACACCGTGCTCGACTTTTCGGTGGTCGGCTTCATCGCTGAGATCAGCCGCGCGCTGGCCGAAGCCGACATCAGCATCCTGAGCATTTCGACCTATCGCACGGACGCAGTGCTCGTCCACGAATCGAGGTTCGACGACGCGGTCAACGCCATCAAACAGACGCTGGTGACTCTCAAATTTACCCACCTGGCTCAGCATTGAGGAATGTACAGTACCGGGAGCGGTAGCGACCGGGCGGGCGGCTGAACGGACCTCCCACGAAGGCGCCCGGTCGCTACCGCTCCCGGTACTGTACCGATGCTCATCAAACGTGAAGACTATGTCAAAAGAGAATCCAGAACTTGAAGGCTTGCAGAGCAAATCTGTTTACGCCTCGAAACAGTTGAACCGCACTTCGGCGATCAGCCCGCCTATCTGGCAAACGACGACCTTCGGCGCCGAGACGGCGGAAGATTTCGCCGAGATCGCCGTCGCCACGAAGCCGGCTGAGTTCTACACGCGCAACGGCAATCCGAACCATGCGATGGTCGAGGCGACCTTGGCCGCGCTTGAAGGCGGAGAGGCGGCCCAGGTCTTCAGCTCCGGAATGGGCGCGATCTTCGCCGCCATGGGATGTCTGCTCGAAACCGGCGATCACGTCGTGGCGCAGCGCAATCATTACGCCGGGGCGACGACGCTGTTGAAAGAGTTCCTGCCGCGATGGGGCGTCGAGATCACTTACGTCGATCAGACCAGCAACGACGAATTCGCCGCCGCCTTGCGCCCGAACACGAAACTGATCTACGTCGAAACTCCCGTCAACCCGCTGATGCAGGTCACCGACCTGCGCTTCATCGTTGAGTTGGCCAGAGGGGAATTGGCCAAAGGCCGGGGCGTCGTAACGATCTGCGACAACACCTTCGCGACTCCCGTCAATCAGCGGCCGCTCGAATTCGGCGTCGACGCGGTCATCCACAGCGCGACCAAATATGTCGGCGGCCATCACGACGTGACGGCGGGGGCGCTCGTCGGGTCGAAAGACTTCGTCGAACGCGTCTGGCGTTTCGCCCTGGTCGCGGGCGCCACGCTCAGCCCGTTTGACGGCTGGCTGTTGCTGCGCGGGTTGCGGACGCTGGGGCTGCGAGTCGAACGCCACAACCTGAACGGAATGACGCTGGCCAGGTTTTTGGAACGTCATCCGAAAGTCGCGCGAGTCTATTACCCCGGCCTCCCGTCGCATCCGCAGCATGACCTGGCCGGATCGCAGATGAGCGGATTCACCGGAATGCTGAGCGTCGAATTGCGAGGAGGCTACGCCGCCGCCGACAAATTCATATCCTCTCTCCGCCTCGCCACACGCGCCGCCAGCCTGGGCGGATTCGAGACTCTGGTCGTACATCCCGCCTCGATGTGGAGCCTTCAGCTTTCGCGCGAACTGAGAGAGTCCACTGGAATCAATGAAGGTCTGGTGCGAATTTCGGTCGGCCTGGAAGACGAGGTCGATATGCTGCGCGATTTCGATCAGGCCCTGGCGGAAGTTTAATTGAAGTTAGCCACAGAGATCACAGAGGGCACAGAGAAGGAAAGAAAAAAGGAAAAAAGCGACGGGGGGAGACAAAGCGGCGCAGCGGTACTTCTTTCCTTCTCTGTGCCCTCTGTGATCTCTGTGGCTAAGCAAAAAAATAAGGAGAGACCTTTCAATCTCTCCTTTAGAAGGCTAGCTTTGCTGGGATGAAAACTTGGAAGACAATGGCGCTGGCACTCAGCCAGCGCGCGACAGTGATTAGTGCAAGACTGGCGCCACGATTGTTTGGGATGACGGGCAGGTGGTTATCTATGCGGAATACGCTGATTTAGCGGAAAGAACGGGCGCGCAAAGGTGATACGGTAAGACCATTTTATCCAGAATTTCGTATGCGAACTTCAATTTTTCGTAGATTACCCCTGGGTACGCGTCGCTTCCAGCGCGCAGTCTCGGATAGTAGCCCCCTGAAGTCCCGTAGCGCGCTTGGGAGTTGATGCGCACAGGCGCAAGCGATAAACGAACAATCAGGCAAGGCGCTTCCGGAAGCGAATGGTTTCAATCAATCCGCCTTTTTCCGAGACTGCGCGCCGGAAGCGACGCGCGCCCGGGGATTTTTCGTAGACGGAGAGAAGATCGCCTCGGGCTCAGAGCCAATCCTGCGGCTTGAAATATGTCCAGGCTTCGGCTTCGGCCGAATCAGGCTCCGGTTTGTAATCGTAGACCCACCGGGCCAGAGGCGGCAGCGACATCAAGATCGATTCCGTCCGCCCGCGGGTCTCCAGTCCGAAGATCGTTCCGCGGTCATAGACCAGGTTGAATTCGACGTACCGCCCGCGCCTGATCAATTGAAATTCGCGCTCGCGTTCGCCGTAACTGTGATGTCGCCTGAGTTCGACAATCGGCAGATAGGCCGGAAGGAAAGCCTCGCCGACATCCTTCACGAAAGCGAAAAGCATCTCCATATCGCCTTGCAGGTAATCGAAGAAGATCCCGCCCACGCCTCGCGTTTCGTTGCGGTGTTTGATGAAGAAATATTCGTCGCACCACTTTTTGAAGCGGGGGTAATAATCGGGGTCGTGTTTGTCGCATGCCTCTTTGAACGCGCGATGGAAATGGCGCGCGTCTTCACGAAACGGGTAATAGGGGGTCAAATCGGAGCCGCCGCCGAACCATCGCGCGTCGCCTTTTTCGAGATAGCGGAAGTTCGCATGAACCGTCGGCGCGTAGGGATTGCGCGGGTGTAGGACCAGCGAGACGCCGGTCGCGAAGAATTCACGTCCCTCTCCTAATTCGATCTTTTTGGCGAATTCTTCTGGCAGGACGCCTTCGACGGCCGAAAAATTGACGCCGGCCTTCTCGAAGACCGCGCCTTCCTCCATCACGCGAGTGCGCCCGCCCCCGCCCCCTTCGCGCATCCAGTTGTCTTCGCGGAAGCGCGCCCCGCCGTCTACCTCCTCAATCGCGCGACAGATTTTGTCCTGAAGGTAAGAAAAGAATTCCTTGGTTTGTGATCTCATATCTGCTCTCTCCGTTCGAGAATTTTTGCGCCGCGATTTTGGCCCAAGTTGGCGGATTCGCCAATGCCGGCTCAGGCGGTACAGGCCGCCATAAAATACCTTGAGGATTGAGTGTACTGTACCTCCTGACGCCACATTATCCTCAAAGGATTTCTGGCGCGATGCAATGGCCCTATAGACCGATTTAAGCCCGACTTCATCGTCGTAAAAAAAGCTGTGGCTACCCACTTGACAAACCGCGTTGTGGCCCATATATTGCGAGACTTTGCGAAGCAGTAACTTCGCCCCATAGGTGGCGCTAGCGGGTTTTAGGGTGCAGAGGCGCCGCCGGGTTCGATGGAAGAGCGGGAAACGCGGCAGTTCCAGCGAATCTTTTGAGAAACTATTGTGGCGTCGTGATTCCCTCGTGGACCGAGACACGCGGCTTCCCGGCTGAGAGCATCCCCAATGGGGGCGCCATCGCTCGATAATCGCTTTAAAATTACGCCACAGAAAAACTCGGCGATTGGGACGCCATAATCTGCACGGCTTTCGCGAATATCCCAAAAAATATCACTGCTTTCGATCAGGCTGGCGATGTGTATGTCACAGGCGCGCGCGCTTTTCGGCGTTCGCGCCGAAGGGCGTTTGGTAAGGATTTCGACGCGCCCTCAAAGGAGGCGCGCCTCATTTGAGGAAAAGTCACAAGACTGAGTTATGCCGACAATTAACCAATTAGTTCGTAAAGGACGCAAGCGGGTCAAATACAAGACTTCAAGCCCTGCGCTTCAATCCTGCCCGCAGCGCCGAGGCGTGTGCGTGCAGGTGAAGACTCAAACGCCTAAGAAGCCTAATTCGGCCCTGCGCAAGATCGCGCGCGTGCGTTTGACCAACGGGATCGAGGTTACCTCTTACATCCCGGGCATCGGGCACAACCTGCAGGAGCACTCGATCGTGCTGGTGCGCGGCGGGCGCGTGAAGGACCTGCCGGGAGTTCGTTATCACATCGTGCGCGGCACGCTCGATTCGGTCGGCGTGGCTAACCGCAAGCAGGGCCGCTCGAAGTACGGCGCGAAGCGACCGAAAGAGGGCGCGGCCGGCGCGGCCGCCAAGGGGGGCAAGAAGAAATAGTCCCGGGTCAGCGCCGCGAGCGGCGCCGAGCGGTTCTACCGATTGAGAAGTTTACTTATGCCTAGAAGAAGAGAAGTCCCAAAACGCGAGATTCTGCCCGACCCGGTTTACAACAGCCCGCTCGTCGCCAAGTTCATCAACACGATGATGTGGGACGGCAAGAAGTCGGTGGCCGAGGGCATCATTTATAAGGCTCTTGACAAGATCAAGGAGCGTTCGCAGGAAGACCCGTTGAAGGTCTTCAAGAAAGCGATCGAGAACCTTCAACCGAAGGTCGAAGTCAAATCGAAGCGCGTCGGCGGCGCCAACTATCAGGTGCCGGTCGAAGTCAACGCCACCCGCCGCGTCGCCCTGGCGATGCGTTGGCTGGTGGCTTACGCGCGTGACCGTGGCGAGAAGACAATGGTCGATAAACTCGCCGCCGAAATTATGGACGCCGCGTCGAGCAAAGGGAACGCGGTCAAGAAGCGCGAGGACGTGCATCGAATGGCTGAGGCCAATAAAGCGTTCGCGCATTATCGCTGGTAACCGATAGTGGCGCGGGCTTTAGCCTGCGCAGGCTAAAGCCCGCGCCACTATCGCTGGTAACCCGCGACATATTGAAGACGTACAGACAGAAGGAGAAGAGGAGTACAGGCGTTTTCCATTCGCCGTAATACTGCAAATGGAAAATGTAGAGAGGTTTTATGGCAAGACAGGCGCCACTCAGCAGGTTCCGCAACATCGGGATCATGGCTCACATTGACGCCGGTAAGACGACGACCACCGAACGTGTGCTTTATTACACGGGCGTCTCTTACAAGATCGGTGAGGTGCATGAGGGCACCGCGACGATGGACTGGATGTTGCAGGAACAGGAGCGCGGCATCACCATCACTTCCGCCGCGACGACCTGTTTCTGGAAGCGGAACGGCGAGGAATACAGAATCAACATCATCGACACGCCCGGGCACGTCGATTTCACCATCGAGGTCGAGCGTAGCCTTCGTGTGCTCGACGGCGCGGTCGCCGTGTTCGACGCCGTGGCCGGCGTTCAGCCGCAATCTGAGACGGTCTGGCGCCAGGCCGACAAATACAATGTCCCCCGGATAGCTTTCATCAACAAGATGGATCGCCCCGGGGCCGACTTCGATCATGCGGTAGACACCATCCGCAAACGACTGGCGGCAAACCCGGTCTCCGTCCAGATGCCGATCGGCGCCGAAGACCGGTTCAGAGGCGTGATCGACCTGATCGATATGAAATCGATCTTGTGGAAAGACGAGACCAAAGGCGCCGAATACGTCGTCGAAGAAGTCCCCGGCGATTTGAAAGAGCCCGCCCGGGCCGCGCGCGAGAAGATGATCGAAGTCATCGCCGACGCGGACGACGAGATCGCGACGAAGTATCTGGAAGGCTCCGAAATCGGCGCCGCCGACATCCGCGCCGCGCTCCGCCGCGGCTGCATCGCCATCAAGCTCGTGCCCGTCGTTTGCGGCTCGGCTTTCAAGAACAAAGGCGTCCAGCCGCTGCTCGACGCCGTCATCGATTACCTGCCTTCGCCGATCGACATCGCGGCGGTCCAGGGAGTCGACATGAAAGGCAAAGAGGTCGAGCGCAAGGCCGACGACAAGGAGCCGTTCTCGGCCCTCGTCTTCAAGATTATGGCCGACAAGCACGTCGGCCAGCTTTCGTTCGCGCGCATCTACTCCGGCGCGCTCAAAGCGGGCTCGTACGTCCTCAACTCGACCAGAGGCTCCAAGGAGCGCGTCGGGCGCATCATGAGGATGCATGCCAACAAGCGCGAGGATGTGGACGAGGCCTACGCCGGTGAGATCGTGGCGGTCGCCGGCATCAAACAGGTCACGACCGGGGACACGATCTGCGCCGAATCGCATCCGGTGATCCTGGAAGCGATGGAGTTCCCGGCGCCGGTGATTTCGCTCGCCATCGAGCCGAAGACCCGTCCGGATCAGGAGAAACTCGGCATAGCGCTCGGCCGCCTGGCGCAGGAAGACCCGTCATTCCGCGTCACGACCGACCAGGAGACGAATCAGACGATCATTTCGGGAATGGGCGAACTCCACCTGGAAATCATCGTCGACCGCCTCAAGCGAGAGTACGGAGTCGAGGCCAACGTCGGCAAACCGCAGGTAGCTTACCGCGAGACGATCCGCAAAGCGGCCAAGGGCGAAGAGAAGTACGTCCGCCAGACCGGCGGCCGCGGCCAGTACGGCCACGCCGTGTTGGAGATCGAGCCGAATGAACCGGGCGCAGGTTTCGAGTTCATCAACGAGATCGTCGGCGGAGTGATCCCCAGAGAGTACATCCCGGCTGTCGAAAAAGGCGTGGTCGAAGCGATGGAAGGCGGCATACTGGCCGGATACGAAATGGTGGACGTCAAAGTCCGGCTGGTCTACGGCAGCTTCCACGAAGTCGACTCGTCAGAAATGGCGTTCAAGATCGCGGGCTCGATCGCTTTCAAGAACGCCGCCAGGGCGGCCAGCCCGGCGCTGCTCGAACCGGTGATGAAGGTCGAGGTCGTTACTCCCGAAGAGTACATGGGATCGGTCACCGGCGACATCAACTCGCGGCGCGGACGAATCGAGGGAATGGTCTCGCGCACCGGCACGCAGATCATCACCGCGATGGTTCCGCTCGCGGAAATGTTCGGCTATGAAACCGATCTTCGCTCGATGACGCAGGGCCGCGCCTCCTCGACGATGCACTTCCATCGCTACGAGGAAGCGCCGAAGAGCGTGAGCGAGGAGATCATTGCGAAAGTTCAAGGAGCATCAAAGTAGCTAGGGGCGTTCAGGTCGCAATGAACGATGCCCAGAAACAATGAGGGAGTGGGGCGGACTAAAGTCCGCCCATGAGCCGGGCGGACTTTAGTCCGCCCCACTCCCTCAGAGGAGATTTAGGAGCGACATAAATATGGGGAAAGAGAAATTTGATCGCACCAAGCCGCACGTCAACGTCGGCACCATCGGCCACGTCGACCACGGCAAGACCACTCTCACGGCGGCCATCACCAGGGTGCTGGCCAAGAATAATCCGAAGATCCAGTTCCGCAGCTTCGACTCGATCGACAACGCCCCCGAAGAGAAGGCGCGCGGCATCACCATCGCCACCGCGCACGTCGAGTACGAGACGAAGAACCGCCACTACGCGCACGTCGACTGCCCGGGTCACGCCGACTATGTCAAGAACATGATCACGGGCGCGGCCCAGATGGACGGCGCCATCCTGGTCGTGGCCGCGACCGACGGGCCGATGCCGCAGACCCGCGAGCACATCCTGCTGGCCCGCCAGGTGGGCGTGCCGGCCATGGTCGTCTTCCTCAACAAGGTGGACGCGGTGGACGACCCCGAACTGCTCGACCTGGTCGAGTTGGAAGTCCGCGAACTGCTCTCGCGCTACGAGTTCCCTGGCGACGAGATCCCGGTCATCCGCGGCAGCGCGCTCAACGCCCTGAACGGCGATGCCGAGGGCGAGAAGCAGGTCGATGAGCTGATGGCGGCCGTGGACAGCTACATCCCGACGCCCGCGCGCCAGGTGGACAAGCCTTTCCTGATGCCTATAGAGGACATCTTCTCGATCTCCGGGCGCGGGACTGTGGCCACGGGCAGGGTCGATCGAGGCATCGTCAAAGTGGGCGAGACGGTCGAGATCGTGGGGATCCGCGAGACGCGCTCGACGGTGGTGACCGGAGTGGAGATGTTCAAGAAATTGCTCGACGAGGGCCGCGCCGGAGACAACGTCGGGCTGCTGCTGCGCGGGGTGGACCGGAAGGAGATCGAGCGTGGGCAGGTGATAGCCAAGCCCGGCTCGATCACGCCGCACACGAAGTTCAAGGCCGAGGCCTACATCCTGACGAAGGAGGAGGGCGGGCGACACACGCCGTTCTTCAGCGGGTACCGGCCGCAGTTCTACTTCCGGACGACGGACGTGACGGGAGTGGCGCACCTGCCCGAGGGCGTGGAGATGGTGATGCCCGGTGACAACATCGCGATGGAGATCGAGCTGATCACGCCGATCGCGATGGAGAAGGGCTTGAGGTTCGCGATCCGAGAGGGCGGGCGCACGGTAGGCGCCGGGACCATCTCGGACATTATCGAATAGATGTCAGATGTCAGATGTTAGATGTCAGGCGCCGACCTATGACTAACATCTGACATCTGACATCTGACATCTGACATCTGACATCTGACATCTGACATCTGACATCTGAAAATTTATGCTTAACGACAAGATCAGAATTCGCCTGAAAGCTTACGATTATCGCGTGCTCGACCAGTCGACGGCTGAGATCGTCGAAACTGCGAAACGCACCGGCGCTCGCGTGGCAGGCCCGATTCCATTGCCGACCGTGAAGAATAAAGTCACCGTGCTCAAGTCGCCACACGTCGATAAGAAATCCCGCGAGCAGTTCGAGATTCGCACGCACAAGCGGTTGATGGACATTCTCGATCCCACGCCGCAGACGATGGACGCGTTGATGAAGCTCGACCTTCCCGCCGGCGTCGACGCCGAGATCAAGGCTTTCGGCCGCGATCGCAGATAACTTGTCGGCGCCTGGGAGCGCAGGCATCCCTGCCTGCGGGTTCTCAAAGCAAGCAGGCAGGGATGCCTGCGCTCCCAGGCGCCGACCACTAGGAAGCGAACAATGGTGAACGGAATTATCGGTAAGAAGCTGGGGATGACTCAGATCTTTGCGCCGGACGGCAGCGTAACGCCCGTCACGGTGATCAAAGCCGGCCCGTGTGTGGTCGTGCAGCGGAAGACCGTCTCGACGGACGGGTATGATGCGGTTCAGTTGGGGCTGGTCGAAGACAAAGCCCCGAAGCGCACCAACAAGCCCATGAAAGGCCATTTCGCCAAGGCCGGCATCCCGCCGACGAAGGTCCTGCGCGAATTCCGCCTAGAGGACGCGACGGTTGAAATCAACGTCGGCGATAAGGTGCTCGTGGATCAGTTCACCGAGAATGACGTCGTCGACGTGATCGGGACGAGCAAGGGACGCGGCTTCGCCGGCTTCGTCAAGCGCCACGGCTTCGGCGGCGGGCGCGCGACGCACGGCTCGATGTTCCACCGCGCCCCCGGCTCCATCGGCGCTTCGGCCTATCCGTCGCGCGTCATCAAAGGCACGCGAATGGCGGGCCACATGGGCGTCGAACAGAAGACGGTCAAGAACCTTCGCGTTATGAAGGTCAATTCGGAAGAGAACCTGCTGCTGGTCAAAGGCGCCATCCCCGGCCCGACCGGCGCGGTCGTGCTGATCAGAAAGAAAATCACTGATTAAATGGCGCGGCGCGGTCAATCTGATCGCGCCGCGAAATTTTTGAGAGGGCGGCGATGCCAACTGTTGATGTTAAAAACCTGAGTAACGAAAAAGTCGGCGAGTTGAACTTGAGCGACGACGTCTTCGGCGTCGAACTCAACGAATCGTTGATCTATTACGCCGTCAACAACTACCTGACCAATCAACGCCAGGGAACTGTGCGGACCAAGACCCGCGGCAACGTTTCCGGGAGCGGCAGGAAGCTCTGGAAGCAGAAGGGCACCGGACGCGCCCGCATTGCGAGCCTGCGTTCGCCGCTCTGGAAAGGCGGCGGTAACGTCCACGGCCCGCAGCCACGCGACTGGGCGACGAAGTTGCCGACCAAGATGAAGCGCGGCGCGTTGAAATCGGCGCTGTCCGAGCGACTGCGCGAAGGCGCCCTGGTCGTGGTGGACGGCTTCGGACTCGACGACCACAAGACGAAGACCTTCGTGGCGATTGCGGAGAATTTCGGCTGGGACAACAAGACGCTGATCGTCGAGACCGCGCCGGAAAAGAACCTGATCCTCTCGTCGCGCAACGTGCAGGGTGTGACGGTGGCTTCCAACGCCAACATCAACGTCTACGACGTGCTCTATCACGACAAGATCGTCTTCACCAAAGACGCGATCAGCGCGCTCGAGGAGAGACTCAAGTGAATAGGACATATGGGACTCATAGGGCGTATGGGAATCATAGGACTGACTTATTTAAGACCTATAGGTCCCATAGGTCCTATAAGTCCTATTAAAGGAAAGAGTCATGTCAACAATTTGGAATGTGCTCAAAGCGCCGGTGGTCACGGAGAAGGCTCTCGATATGAAAGATGAGAGCGTCGAAGACATCCGTGACAGCAAGAATAAAAAGACGATCAGACGCGATCGGCAGGTGCTCGCCTTCCGCGTGGCGAACGGCGCAAGCAAGCACGCGATCAAAAAGGCGGTCGAGACGATATTCAAGGTCAAAGTCGACCAGGTGAGGGTGATTAATTACCGGGGCAAAACGGTCCGCCGTGGCCGCACGTTCGGGCGCAAGCCTGACTACAGAAAGGCTTACGTCACGCTGAAGCCTGGCCATCGCGTTGATTACGCGGAATCGATTTAAATCAGCGCCGCGAGCGGTAGCGGGCGTGTCTCCATCAGTAGACCGACTCCGCCGAAGTTACGCTCGCTACCGCCCGCGGCGCTGACTCGAAGGAAAGAGATGGGAATCAAAAAGCTATCACCGACAAGTCCCGCGCGGCGTTACCAGACTTATCTGACGAATGACGATCTGACGACGGATAAGCCGTATAAGCCCTTGCTCACCAGTAAGAAGCGCACCAGCGGCCGAAACAATCTCGGCAAAATGACCGTGCGCCATCGTGGCGGCGGGCACAAGCGTCACTATCGCGTCGTAGATTTTAAGCGCGACAAGTTCGGCATCCCCGGCAAAGTCGCGACAATTGAGTACGATCCGAATCGCTCGGCGCGCATCGCCCTGATCAACTACGTCGACGGGGAGAAACGCTACATCATCGCGCCGGCCGGGTTGCAGGTGGGGCAGACTATAGTCTCCGGGCCCGAATCGGACATCCTCACCGGCAACGCGCTTCCAATCAAAAACATTCCGCTCGGCACTCAGATTCACAACATCGAATTGAAGCCGGGCAAGGGCGGCCAGATGGCCCGGTCCGCCGGCAGTTTTGCGCAGTTGGTCGCCAAGGAAGGCGGGGCGGCGCAACTCCGGCTGCCTTCCGGCGAAATTCGCATCGTTTCGATCGACTGCATGGCTACGGTCGGACAAGTGGGTAACGTCGAGCACGAGAACGTTTCGATCGGAAAGGCCGGGCGCTCGCGCTGGCTGGGCAAGCGCCCGGCGGTGCGCGGCGTGGCGATGAACCCGGTGGATCACCCGCACGGCGGCGGCGAAGGCAAGACTTCAGGCGGGCGCAACCCCGTGACGCCGTGGGGACAGCCGACGCGCGGATACAAAACGCGCAACAACAAGCGCACTGACAAGTTCATCGTTAAACGGAGAACGAAGTAATGGCACGTTCAGTTAAAAAAGGTCCGTTCATTGACTCGCATCTTTTGAAGGTCATTGACCGGATGAACGCGGCGAACGAGAAGAAGGTCCACAAGACCTGGTCGCGCCGCTCGATGATCTCCCCGGAGATGGTCGGTCACACGCTCGCCGTTCACAACGGGAGGAAGTTCATTCCGGTCTACATCACCGAGAACATGGTCGGCCACAAACTCGGCGAGTTCGCGCCGACGCGGACCTTCAAAGGGCATGCGGAGAAGGCCGAGAAGGCCGCAGGAGCGAAGAGATAATGGAAGCGATTGCGAAGGCGACAAACGTCAAGATTTCGTCGCAGAAAGCCAAGCTGGTCATGGATTTGATCCGCGGCCGCGCCTACAGCGAGGCCCGCGACATCCTCAAGTTCACGAACAAGCGCGCCGCCGGGCTGATCTTCAAAGTCCTCGAATCGGCGCGCGCCAACGCCGAACAGCAGGCGCAGACTGACAACGTGCTCGTGGACGTGGACGACCTCTGGGTCAAAAAGTGTTACGCCGACATCGGCACGACAAAATACCGCCGCCGCGTGCGCCCCGCCCCGATGGGGCGAGCTTATCGTGAGCGTCGCCACTACAGCCACCTCACAGTGGTTGTCTCGAGCGAGAAACGCAATGGCGAGGCCGGGGAGGCCGAATAAGTTTAGTTAGTGGAGAAACTATGGGTCAGAAAGTACATCCATACGGATTCAGACTCGGATACAACAAGCCCTGGCACTCACGCTGGTTCGCGAAGCGCGATTTCAGCAAGCTGCTCATCGAAGACCTCAATCTGAAGCGGGAGTTGAAGGCCCGCTTCGCCAGCGCGGGGGTTTCGCAGATCGAGATCGACCGCGCGGCGAACCGGCTGAGGATCATCATTTACACTTCGCGCCCTGGCATCATCATCGGGCGCAAGGGCGCCGAGATCGACAAGCTGAAACAAGAGATCAGCCGGCGCACGGGCCGCGAAATCCTGATCGACATCCGCGAGATCCAGAAGCCCGAGTTGAACGCTCAACTCCAGGCCGAAAAGATCGCGCAGCAGTTGGAGAAGCGCATCGCGTTTCGCCGCGCCATGCGCAAAACTGTTGACGAGGCGCAGCGCTTCGGCTCGCTCGGCATCAAGGTCCGCGTCTCGGGCCGTCTGAACGGCGCCGAAATCGCCCGCTCCGAATGGACCTTGAACGGGCGTTTGCCGCTGCACACGCTGCGCGCCGACGTCGACTACGGCTTCGCCGAGGCCAACACGACCTTCGGCGTCATCGGGGTCAAGGTTTGGATCTACCGCGGTGACATCATGGACCCGCGCGAGACAATGATGAAACGATAAAGAAATGGCTGAATATAAAATTCCCAAGAAGGTCAAGTATCGCAGGCAGCAGCGCGGGCGTCGCGCCGGCGCCGCCAAGCGGGGAACGAGCATCGCGTTCGGCGAATACGCGCTGAAGGCGACCGAGGCCGCCTGGATCACCGGAAAGCAGATCGAGGCCGGACGCGTCGCCATCACCCGCTTCGTCAAGCGCGGCGGCAAGCTCTGGATTCGCATCTTCCCGGATAAGCCGATCACGAAGAAGCCCGCCGAAACCCGCATGGGCAAGGGCAAAGGGGCCCCCGAGGGATGGGTCGCCGTGGTCAAGCCCGGACGGATCATCTTCGAGATGGAGGGCGTGGATTATGCCACCGCCCAGCGCGCCATGGAATTGGCCGCCGCGAAGCTGCCGATCAAGACGAAGTTCGTCACCCGTCACGATCAGGATGGAGGCGCCATATGAAGGCCAAGCTGGATAAGGTCCGCACGCAGCCGAGCGAAGAGTTGATTAACCGGGTCATCGAGCTTAACGAGTCCCTCTTTCGCCTCAAATTCAAGAAGGCGCTCGGCGATATCGACACGGTTAAACAGATTCGCGTCCAGAAGAAAGAGCTGGCGCGGTTGAAGACGATCTTGCGCGGGCGCGCGCTCGGCGTTGAGAAATAGTTTCATCGCCGCGTTGGCGCGGCGATGAGCGAGTGACAGACTATGGATGAAGCAATTAACAATCAGGAAGCGCCGGCGGGCGATATCCCGCCTGTGGCCGAAACGACAGTTAAATCGGCGGGGGCAGGGCGGGCCCGCGGCCGCCGCGCCGAGAAGATCGGCATCGTAACCAGTGACAAGATGATGAAAACGGTCGTGGTGCGCGTCGACCGCCTGGTGAAGCACCCGGTTTACAAGCGTTACGTTCGGAAGCGGTCGAAGTTCATGGCCCATAATGAAATTGAAGGGGTTTCGACCGGCGACCAGGTTCGGATTGTCGAAACCCGCCCCCTCTCGGCTCACAAACGTTGGCGTGTCGTCGAGGTGTTGCGGAAGGCGAGTAAATGAGACTTTTAGGACCTATAAGTCCTATAAGTCCCGTTATTTGATAAGGAGATTATGCTAGCTCCTGATTACATAGAAAAATGCGGCAAAAGGTGGAAGCCGTAGCCGCATGGCGCGCAGGTAGAGTAGAGATATCGAAAGTTCTTACGTAGTAAGACGCCGGCGCGCATTGTCAAGTGTGAGCGTCACGAAAACCGCTCCGAGCACGGTAGTGGCTACGTCGGCTCGTTAAAAGACGCCTGTGGAGCAACTGGCCCCTGGGCCGGATTTTTCGGTTTAAGCCGGGTGCGATGAAGCAGGAACTTTCCACGTTTTTCTACGAGAAAGGTAGCAGAGTGACTTATGGTTCAGATGCGTTCAATTCTGGAAGTCGCCGACAACTCGGGGGCGAAGAGGATCGCTATGATTTTGCCCCTCGGGGGTAACACGGGGTCGCGGGCGAGTCTTGGCGATGTGATCACGGCCTCGGTCAAAGAGGCTTCCCCCGACGGCACAGTCAAGAAGAAACAGGTCGTCAAGGCCGTCATCGTCCGCACGCGCAAGGAGGTCCGCCGCAAGGACGGCACCTACATCCGCTTCGACCAGAACGCCGCCGTGTTGATCAAGCCCGACGGCGAGCCGGTCGGCACGCGCGTGTTCGGCCCCGTGGCGCGCGAATTGCGCGAACGCGGCTTTACGAAGATCGTGAGCCTCGCTCCTGAAGTGATCTGATGGGTTGTTCTGAAAAACCGCTTGCTTACGCGCGCGGTACCGTACCAACGAGGCGATTATGGCGACAAGAATGAAGGTAAAAAAAGGCGATCAGGTGATGGTCATCTCCGGGAAGGACAAAGGCAAAAGGGGCCGCGTCATCGAGGTCCTGACCAAAAAGCGCAAAGTCCTGGTCGAGGGGTTAAACATTCTGAAGCATCACGAGCGTCAGAACCGGCAGCGAGGCGTCGCCGGCGGCATCGTCGAGCGCGAGGCTCCGATTGACGTGTCGAACGTGATGCTCGTCGAGGGCGGGCGTCCGGTCCGCGTCGGCTACCAGATTTTGCAGGACAAGCGCAAGGTCCGCGTCTCGAAGAAGACCGGCGCCGTGATTGAATAAAGTTATGGCTGCAAGACTCAGAGAGAAATACACGAAAGAGATCGCTCCGGCGCTGGCCAAGGAGTTCGGCTACAAGAACCCCATGAGCGTCCCGAAGCTGGAGAAGATCGTCATTAACATGGGCTTGGGCGAGGCGATCCAAAACGCCAAAATCATAGACTCCGCCGTCAATGACATGATGACGATCTCCGGGCAGAGGCCGATAGTGACCAAGGCGAAAAAGTCGATCGCGGCTTTCAAGCTCCGCGAGGGGATGAACGTCGGCGCCACGGTGACGCTGCGCGGCGACAGGATGTACGAGTTCCTGGACCGCTTCGTCAACATCGCGCTGCCGCGCGTGCGCGACTTCCGCGGGGTTTCGCCGAAGGCCTTCGACGGGCGCGGGAATTACACGGTCGGTTTGCGCGACCAGTTGATCTTCCCCGAGATCGATTTCGGCAAAATCGACAAGGCGCGCGGCATGAACGTTTGTATCGTGACGACCGCGAAGACCGACGAAGAGGCGCGGTCATTGCTCCGTCATCTGGGAATGCCGTTCAGGCAATAATCGGCGCCGCGAGCGGCAGCGAGCGGAGACACGCTCGCTACCGCTCGCGGCGCTGAATCGAAAAATTATGGCAAAGACATCAAAGATCGTTCAGGCGAACCGAAGACCAAAATTCAAAGTGCGCGGCTACAACCGCTGCAAACGCTGTGGCCGGCCGCGCGCTTACCTTCGCAAGTTCGGCGTCTGCCGCATCTGCTTCCGCCAACTGGCGCTCGACGGGCAGATTCCGGGGGTGACCAAATCGAGTTGGTAGCCCCTGGGAACGCAGGCGTCCTGGCCTGCGTCGCATTGAGCTTATAGTCGATTGGGATTGACATGAATATAACTGATCCGATTTCAGACATGCTGACGCGCATACGGAACGCGATCGCCGCGCGTCACACCAAGGTGGATGTGCCGGCGTCGCGCCTGAAGATCGAAATTGCGCGCATCCTCAAAGAGGAAGGGTACATCACCAATTACAGCATCAAGACCGTCGAAGGCAGCAAAGCTCGGACGTTGCGCATCTTTCTGCGCTACGGGCCGAACGGCGAGAGTGTGATTTCGAGCCTTCAGCGCGTTTCGCTTCCGAGCCGCCGCGTCTACGTTCCGAGCAAAGAGATCGCGAAGGTTCTGGGCGGTCTGGGCATCAACATCATGAGCACTTCGCGCGGCGTGATGACCGGCAAACAGGCGCGTAAGACCAACGTCGGCGGCGAGGTGTTGTGTAGCGTTTATTAGTGGTTGGTCGTTAGCGGTTGGCGCCTGACCGAAGGAACCGCTAACCACCAACCACCAACTACCATAAAAGTTATGTCACGAGTTGGAAAAAAAGTTATCGAGATTCCGAAGGACGTTAAGGTGAACGTCACTGAATCCGAAGTCGCGGTCGAAGGGCCGAAAGGAAAACTGGCGGTCCCGATTCCCCGACAGTGGAGAATCAGCTTCAAGCTGGAAGACGGCAAATTGACGGCCGAACGCCAGGACGACGAGTACACGGCCATACACGGCACGGCGCGCGCTCTGGTGGCCAACGCCGTCACGGGCGTCTCGAAGGGATTTACGCAAGAGATGGACGTGGTCGGCGTGGGGTACAAGGTCGAGCTGAAGGGCCGCGCCATCCACTTCGCTCTGGGCTATTCGCACCCGATTGAGTTCGTGCTGCCCGAGGGCGTGACGGCTAAAGTCGAGAAGTTGCAGCGGACGATCAGTCAGTATCAGACAACGATCACCCTTTCGTCGATTGACAAACATTTGTTAGGGCAGACGGCGGCTAATATGCACAAGTTGCGTAAACCCGACGCCTACAAGGGCAAAGGGGTGCGCTACGCCCACCGCCCGATGAAACTCAAACCCGGTAAGACCGGCAAGTAAATTGCAGATGTCAGATGTCAGATGTCAGATGTCAGTCTGGAGTTCGGCTGACATCTGACATCTGACATCTGACATCTGACATCTGACATCTAGCATCGGCATCTGATTATGGCAAAAAGATCGAGACAGGATGTGCGGCGCGCGATCCACTCGCGCATTCGTAAAAAAGTGAGAGGCGATGAATCTCGCCCCCGGTTCGCTGTTTTCCGCAGCGTCAATCACATATATGCCCAGTTGATCAACGACGATGCGGGCGTGACGGTTTGCTCCGCCTCGACGGTCGAGAAGGTCGCCGGCGTGGGCAAGGGCGGAAACATTGACGCCGCCAAGGCGATCGGCCGCCTGATCGCCGAGCGCGCCAAGGGTAAAGGCGTCACCCAAGTGGTCTTCGACCGCGGCGGTTACATTTACCACGGGCGCGTCAAGGCGCTTGCCGAAGCCGCGCGCGAAGCTGGATTGCAATTTTAAGAGACGTGGTAGCCCCCCGCGCAGGCTCGAAATATGGCGGGGTTCGAGAGGGCGAATAAAAACACTCCCTTTGCAACGTAACTGGCTGTGAAACCCAAGCAGTCGCAAAAGATTCAGATACGCAATTTTATTCAGTGTGAGCGTCACGAAAACTGCTCCGAGCGCGGTAGTGGCTACGTCGGCTCGTTAAAAGACGCCCGTGGAGCAACTGACCTCTGGGTCGCAATATTGACGCGGCTTAAGCCGGATGCGATGAAGCGGGAACTTTCTACATTGAGAAAGGTAGCAGAACAGTGTTTTATGGAGAGAATCAATCCTGACGGGCTTGAGTTGAAAGATCAGGTGATCTCGATCAACCGCGTCACCAAAGTGGTCAAGGGCGGTAAGAATCTGTCGTTCGCCGCGCTCGTCGTGGTCGGCGATCAGAACGGCATAGTCGGCTTCGGCACCGGTAAAGCCAAGGAAGTGCCTCAGGCGATCCGCAAGGCCATCGAATCGGCGAAGCGCAAACTGGTGCGCATCCCGCGAGCCGGCACGACGCTGCCTCACCCGATGGTAGGCAGATTCGGCGCGGGCCGCGTTTTGCTTAAACCCGCGGTCGAAGGGACAGGGGTTATCGCCGGAGGCGCGGTGCGCGCGGTGATGAACGCCGTCGGCGTCAGCAACGTGTTGACCAAGTGCCTGGGGTCGAACAACCCGCACAACGTCATTCGCGCGACCTTCGACGCCCTGACCAGAATGAAGAGTCCCGAAGAGGTCGCCCGTTTGCGCGGGCGTTCAGTGGAGGAACTGTGAGCGATGGCGAAAGAGACGAAGAAGGTCAAAATTCAATGGTATCGCAGCGCGATCGCCGCTCCGGAAAAGCATAAGGTCATCGTGCGCAGTCTGGGGTTGACCAAGCTCAACCAGGTGGTGGAGCGCCCGGACACCCCGGCCATTCGCGGCATGGTGGCGAAGATCCCTCACTTGTTGCGGATCGTGGAATAGTCAGTACCGCTCGCGGTACCGACTAGTATAGAGGTTTAACGACATGGCTATCGGCTTAAACAATTTGAAAGCGCCCGCCGGCGGGACTCACAAGAAAAAGCGCGTCGGACGCGGCCCCGGATCTGGCCTCGGTAAAACCTCGGGGCGCGGCAGTAAAGGTCAGAAATCGCGCTCGGGCTATTCAGGCATGCGCGGTTTTGAAGGCGGTCAGATGCCGCTGCATCGCCGGCTGCCGAAGCGTGGCTTCACGAACATATTCAAGCGCGAATGGGCCGAGGTGAACCTGGCCGACCTGGAGAAGATCTTCGACGCCGGGGCGAGTGTGACTCCTGAAGCGCTCCTCGAACGCGGCCTGATTCGCAAATCCGCGCTCAAATCGGTCGTGATCCTGGGAAAGGGCGAGTTGAAAAAATCGCTGACCGTCAACGCCCATCGTTTCAGCAAGTCTGCGAAACAGAAGATCGAGGCCGCCGGCGGTAAGGCTGAACTCATCGAGGATCGAGGATCGAAGATCGAGGATCGAGGATAGAAGATCAAAGATCGAGGGTGGAACTGGCGCCGCGATCTTCTATCCTCTATCCTGTATCTTCTAACTTCAATCTTCAGTTCCAAGGAAGTTTGTTATGTTCGAATCATTCCTCAACGCGGTCCGCAACCTGTTCAGGGTGGCGGAACTTCGCAAGCGCGTTCTGTTCACGCTCTTGATGCTGGTGATCTATCGAATGGGGATTCACATCCCGGTGCCGGGCGTGGATCGGGATGCTCTGGATCAGTTGTGGGGTCAGTTAGGCGGGATGTTCGGGGTGTTGGACCTGTTTTCGGGCGGTAACCTGCGGCGCATCTCCATCTTCGCGCTCGGGATCATGCCCTACATCACTGCTTCGATCATCCTGCAGTTGATGACCTCGATAGATTTTATGGGGCTGAAGAAGGTTCAGGAAGAGGGCGAGGTCGGCCGCCGCAAGATCACGCAGTACACGCGCTACCTGACGGTCCTTCTTTGCCTGGTTCAGGGCATTGGGATTTCGTTCTGGCTGCAAGGGCAGGCGTCCGGCAACACCCCACTGGTTCCCGGCTCAGGTTTCTGGTTCATCTTCATCTCGACGCTGACGCTGATGACCGGAACGATCTTCGTCATGTGGCTCGGCGAGCAGATCACGGAACGGGGCATCGGCAATGGGATCAGCTTGTTGATCTTCGCCGGGATCGTGGTCGGCCTTCCGAACGGGGTCCGGCAATTGGCGACCCGGATCACAGACCCACTTTCGGCCATCGGCGTGATCGCTCTCGTCGTGGTGATGATTCTGGTGACCGCCGGCATAGTATTTGTCGAGCGGGCGACGCGCAAAGTCCCGACCAATCACACCCGCCGGATGGTGGGCCGCCAGATGGTCGCCACGGCCGCGTCGCATCTGCCGCTGAAGGTCAATATCGCCGGCGTCATCCCGGTGATCTTCGCCTCGTCGGTGCTCGCGATCCCGCAGACGCTCCACACGTTCGGCAATTGGCCCTGGCTGCAGGCCTTGAATCGATGGCTGGGCGGCGGGCATCCGGTTTACGAGACGCTCTTCATCGTGTTCATCGTTCTCTTCGCGTTTTTCTATGTCTCGATCGTTTTCAACGCCGACGAGGTCGCCGAGAATTTGCGTAAGCAGGGCGCGTTCATTCCCGGCATCCGCCCGGGCAAGCGCACCGGCGATTACCTGAACTCGATTCTGGTTCGGCTGACCACGGTCGGCGCGATTTATCTGGTGATCGTCTGCCTGATCCCGCAGTTCATAATCAGCGGCTTCAAGGTGCAAACCCTGCCCCTGGTCGGGGCGTGGCTTGACGCCATATTGCCCGACTGGTTCATGACCGGGCTGGGGTACTCGTTCTACTTCGGCGGCACGAGCCTGCTGATCGTCGTCGGCGTCGCAATGGATACGATTAGCCAGGTCGAGGCGCAACTTGTGATGCGCCATTATGACGGATTCCTGGGGCCGCGCGGCGGGCGATTGCGGGGGCGTCGTGCTACATAATCGTCTGAATAGGATTCATAGGACTTATAAGACTTATAGGACCCACTTATAAGACTTATAAGACTTATAGTCCTATAAGTCTTATAAGTCCTATGAATCCTATGTCGAAGATTATTGTGATAATCGGCGCGCCGGGCGCAGGCAAGGGAACACAAGCGCGGTTACTCTCTGAGAAATACGGCTGCCCGCATATCTCGACGGGTGACATCCTGCGCGAAATGGCGCGCGCCGACACTCCGCTCGGGCGAAAGGTCAAGGAGACAATGGCGGCGGGGCGGCTGGTAAGCGATGAAATCCTCGCCGAAGTCATTCGGACGCGGACTTCGCAGCCCGATTGTAATAATGGCTATATACTCGACGGTTATCCGCGCTCGCTCGATCAAGCGCGTCTGCTCGAGGAATTGGCCTCGAAACAAGGCAAGAAGCAGATTCTCGTACACATAATCGTGTCCGAAGAGGAGTTGGTCAAGCGACTGACTAACCGGCGTATCTGCGCCAATTGCGGCAAGAGTTATAATCTCTTATCCGACCGGCCCAAAATCGAAGGCGTTTGCGATCTGGATGGCGCGCCGCTCACGCAGCGTAGCGACGACAACCTGGGATCGCTGAGTAAAAGGTTTGAAGAATACAGAGAGTCTACCGCGCCGCTGATCGATTACTACCGCCAGAGCGGGCGGTTGATCGAGCTTAACGGCGAACTGCCAGAGGGCGAAGTTTTTGAAAAGCTATGGGCGGCCATTGACGGCGCGAACAACTGATGAAACTGCCGAAAACCATAAGTCACGCCCCGGGGGCGATAGTCAAAGCTAAAGGATGGTAATTCGTAAGTCACGCAGCGAACTTGAAAAGATGAGGCGCGCCGGGCTGATTGTCGCCGAGACGTTGCGCGATCTGCGAGGAATGGTCGAGCCCGGAGTGACGACCCTCCAATTGGACGCGTACGCGGAAAAGAAGATTCGCTCCGCCGACGCCTACCCGACCTTCAAAGGCTATCGCGGATTTCCCGCATCGATCTGCGCTTCCGTTAACGATGAGGTCGTGCATGGCATCCCGTCTGAGCGCAAATTGCGCGACGGCGACATCATCAAAATCGATTGCGGCGCGACTCTGGACGGTTACGTAGGCGACGCGGCGATCACTATTCCGGTCGGCGGCGTTTCGCCGGATATTGAAAAGCTGCTCGAGGCGACGCGCGAATCCCTCTTCAAAGCGCTGGAAAAGATGGTTCCCGGCAATCGCCTTTACGACGTCTCTTACGCCGTTCAGGAATATGTCGAGGATCGCGGCTATTCGGTTGTGCGTGAATTTTGCGGCCACGGAGTAGGCCAAAAGATGCACGAGGACCCGCAAGTTCCGAATTACGGGCGTCCTGGGACCGGGCCGAGGTTGAAGGAGGGGTGGGTCCTGGCGGTAGAGCCGATGGTCAACGCGGGCTCTCACCAAATAAAAGTCTTGCCGGACGGATGGACGGTTAAGACCAGGGACGGAAGAGCCTCATCCCATTTTGAACACACGATCGCAGTAACCGAAGAGGGTCCTATAGTCCTCACCGCCCTCGAGGATGGCTCGTTGGTTCTGTGAATTTCCCGGCTCGGAGGCTTTTCGTCCTTGCCGCAGGCCCCACTGGCGCCCGACTTGCAAAATAGGCATATGCAGTTATAATGCCAGTTTCGCATATTAGCTGGAAAAATAATCTTAGTAGAGAGGATATGTCGAAAGAAGATGCAATAGAAGTACAAGCGACAGTGTTGGAAACTTTGCCAAATGCGATGTTCAAAGTTGAATTGGAGAACAAGCACCAGGTTTTAGCTCATATCTCAGGAAGGATGCGAAAGAATTTCATTAAGATTCTTCCGGGCGACAAGGTTATTGTCGAGCTTTCACCCTATGATTTGACTCGCGGGCGGATCATCTATCGCTTCAGATAACCTTCTCTTAGACATTCTCCGGGACAAGTTAACAGGTCGCTCCGGCGACAACCTGAAAGAGTGATAATCAAACACGTAGGGGCGCCCTTTTCCCCGCCCCCGTAATTAAGGAATTTGGGCGCGGCATACGCGCCCCTACGTGGTTGATTTTCAGAGGTTAATCATGAAAGTCAGAGCATCGGTCAAAAAAATCTGCGACAAATGCAAGATCATACACCGCCACGGCGTCGTGCGCGTCATTTGTGTGAACCCGAAGCATAAGCAGAGACAAGGATAGACAGTGGAGAAAAACACATGGCTCGTGTTGCAGGCGTAGACTTACCGCCACAAAAACGCTCACAAATCGGACTGACCTACATATTCGGCATCGGCAAATCGCGCGCGACAAGCATTCTCACTGAGGCTCAGGTCGACATTCACAAGAAGATCCGCGACCTGACCGAAGAGGAATTGAACCGCATCCGCGCGGTAGTGGACGCGCAGGGCAACGTCGAAGGCGATCTGCGTAAAGCAGTTCAACTGGACATAAAGCGTTTAATGGACATCGGCTGTTACCGCGGGCTGCGCCACCGCAAGAGTCTTCCGGTGCGCGGCCAGCGCACCCACACCAACGCGCGCACCCGCAAAGGGCCGCGCCGCGCGACGATCGCCAAGAAGAAGGCTCCCGGGAAGAAGTAAACGAAATAAACTATGGCAAAGCAACAACAGACCTCAGGCAAGAAGAAGGTTTTCAAGAAGAAAGAAAAAAAGGTCGTGCCGCAAGGCATCGTCCATATTCAGGCCACTTTCAACAACACCCTAATAAGCATAACTGACCTCAACGGCAACCTCGTCGCCCAGTCGTCAGCCGGGGCCATGGGGTTCCGCGGGTCACGCAAAGGCACTCCGTTCGCCGCCCAGCAGGCCGCCAACAAGGCCGCTGGGATAGCGCGCGACAGCGGGATGCGCTCGGTCGAGGTGCGTGTGAAAGGGCCGGGATCGGGGCGCGAGTCGGCGATTCGCGCCATCCAGAGCGCGGGCATCGACATCAAGTTGATCCGCGACGTGACGCCAATCCCACACAACGGCTGTCGTCCGCCCAAGCGTCGCAGAGTTTAGCGAAGGAATCTGGGAGCGCAGGCATCCCTGCCTGCTGGCTCCCGAAGCGAGCAGGCAGGGATGCCTGCGCTCCCAGGGTTTTCGGAGGAACTTAATTGGCAAGAGATAGAGGCAAACAGTGTCGTATGTGCCGGCGTGAAGGGATGAAGCTCTACCTCAAAGGCGAGAAGTGCTACAAGCCCTCATGCCCGATCGAAAAGCGAGGGACCAATCCGCCCGGGCAACATGGCCCGAACGCGCGTCGCAAGCCGATAGGCTACGGCGAACAGTTGCGCGAAAAACAGCGCGTCAAGCGAATCTACAACCTGCTTGAAACGCAGTTCCGCAACTATTTTGAAAAGGCCGCAAAGCGGAAAGGCGTGACAGGCGAGATGCTGCTCGAATTGCTCGAACGCCGCCTGGACAACGTGATTTTCCGCCTTGGCTTCGCCATGTCGCGGCGCCAGGCGCGACAATTCGTGCGCCACGGCCACGTCAGCGTCAACGGGCGCAAGGTGGACATCCCTTCTTTCCAGGTGAAGATCGGTGACGAGGTCGCGGTCCGCGAGAAGAGCTCGAACAACGTTCACATCCAGGGAGCGTTCCAGACTTCGGGCGGGCGCGGTCGTCCGGGGTGGCTCGAAATAGTCAACCCCGACAAACTGGTCGGGCGCGTCGTCGCGCTGCCGCGTCGTGAAGACATCGATCAGAATATTAACGAACAGTTGATTGTAGAGTTGTACAGCAAGTAGTCGCGCCTCCCGAGGCGCGTAAACCACGGGCGCCGTGCCCGGAGCGGTAGTGACCGGGCGCTTAGGCCTCCCGAGTCGCGTAGGCCGCAGGTACGGTACCGGGAGCGGTAGCGCCCCCCGTGGCGAGCGCCTCCCGGAGACGCGTAGGCCACAGTCAGCAAAAAGTGGGGAGTAGTGGAAGGTAAAATGTGGACCGGATTTCAAAAACCGAAGCGGTTGTCATGCGAGACGATGACTGATCGCTACGGGCGTTTCTCCGCCCAGCCATTCGAGCGCGGTTTCGGCACAACTATCGGTAACAGTCTGCGCCGCGCTCTTCTTTCATCGATCGAAGGGGCCGCCATAACCGCCGTGCGAATCGAAGGCGTGTTGCACGAGTTCTCCTCGATCCCTGGAGTCGTTGAGGATGCCACCGATATCATCCTCAACCTTAAACAGATCCCGTTCAAACTCCATACCGGCGAAGCCAAGACCATTCGCGTGGCGCGCTCCGAACCGGGGGAGATGAAATCGGGCGACATCGAGCTGGATGATGACGTCGAGGTGCTCGACCCCAACGTTCACATCGCCACGGTGAGCGAGGGCGGAAATCTAAACATCGAGATGAGAATTAAGCGCGGGCGTGGCTACATCTCGGCCGACCGCAATTTCGACGACGATCTGCCGGTCGGTTACATCCCCGTAGATTCCGTTCATTCACCGATCACCAAGGTCAATTTCCACGTCGAGGCCGCAAGGTTGGGGCAGGACACCGATTACGACAAGTTGCTGCTCGAGGTCTGGACCAACGGCAGCGTCACGCCGGAGTTCGCCATCGGCCTGGCCGCGAAGCTGATCAAAGATCACATGGCGATCTTCATCAATTTCGAGGAGGAGATTCATGAGCAGCCCGAACCCGTCGCTCAGAAATCAATTCCGGCCTATAACGAACACCTCGACAAATCGATTGACGAGCTTGAGCTCTCAGTCCGATCCTACAATTGTCTGAAGAACTCGGACATCAAGACCATCCGTGACCTGGTCCAGAAGAAGGAACCCGAGATGTTGAAGACCAAGAATTTCGGGCGCAAGTCTTTGAACGAGATCAAAGACATTCTGACCGGCATGGGACTCGGACTCGGAATGCAGTTCGATGATCAGGGGAACATCATTAAAGGCCCCGACGCCCCGTAGTAATGTAGTTTAAGCTGAGGAATAAAAGTCATGAGACACCTTGTTGCGCACAGAAAGCTGGGGCGGACATCGTCGCACAGGAAAGCGCTGCTAAGAAACCTTTGCACGTCCTTCGTGCTTCACGAACGAATCATCACTACGCTGCCGAAGGCGAAGGAATTGCGTCCCTTTGCAGAAAAAGCTGTCACCCTGGGACGCCGGGCGCGAGCCGCCCGCGAGGCCGGCCAGAACGAAGCCGCGGTGCACGCCACTCGCCAGGCGTCGGCGTTTTTCTTCGCCGGCAACGCCGGGCCGGAAAGCAAAAAACATAAATCGAACACCGAAGCTACCGCAGGCGTCGCGGCCCTGAAGAAATTGACCGGAGAGCTGGCCGATCGCTTCGCCGACCGTCCGGGTGGATACACGCGAATCTTCAAACTCGGCCCCCGCAAAGGCGACGGCGCCGAAATGGCTCTGATCGAGTTCGTCGGCAGCGAAGACAAGAAGGCCGTCGCGGACAAAGAAGAGAAAAAAGCTGGAAAGAAGAAATAGTAATAAATAGATAGATGAGAGGCCGTCTCTCGCACAGTTTGCGAAAAGCCTCAACCGTGCGAGGCATCGCCCGGTTGAGGCTTTGACTTTATGAAGCATAAAACCACAACCACACCGGCAAACAACCCCGGCAAGGCCGCCGGTCCTGCTGAAACCGTCCCTCCATCAACTGAAAAAGAAATGGGGAAGTACCCGAGTCTCACAGAGATCAAAGAACTGATCGAATTCGTCTCGAAAAAAGAGTTCAATGAATTCGAACTTGAGCGCGGCGGCTTCCGAATGCGTTGGCGGAAGGGGGCGCCTGAACCGGCGCCTCATTCAAACCGGCAACCCGTGAGCGTTCCGCAGCCCGCCGGCGAAAACAGGCCGGTCGAGTTCGTCCCTGCGACGCCTGCCGCGGCCCAGCCCGCTCCCGCCCCCGCTCCTTCGGAAGAGGAACTGTACATCGTCGCCTCGCCTATCGTCGGCACTTTCTATCGCTCCCCGTCGCCGACGGCTGAACCCTTCGTTAAACTGGGCGACACGGTCGAGGCCGGAAAGACGCTCTGCATCATCGAGGCGATGAAGCTGATGAACGAGATTCCATCCGACGCCGGCGGAACCGTCGCCAAAGTCTTCGTCGAAAACGGCCAGCCGGTCGAATACGGCCAACCATTGTTCGGGATCAAAGTTTAGGTTTCAGGTTTCAGGTTCCAGGTTTCAGGCGCGGTTCCCATATTTTGCCGAAACCTGAAACCTGAAACCTGAAACCTGAAACCTGATTTATGTTCAAAAAAGTCCTTATCGCCAATCGTGGTGAAATCGCCTGCCGGGTCATCTGGGCCTGTCGTGAACTCGGCATCAAAACCGTCGCCGTGCATTCCGAGGCCGACCGCGACGCCTTGCACGTGCGCTTCGCGGACGAAGCGGTCTGCATCGGCCCCCCGCCCTCGGCGCAAAGCTACCTGAACATCCCGCAAATCATCTCGGCGGCCGAAATCACCAACGTCGACGCGATACATCCGGGGTACGGATTTCTCTCCGAGAATCCTCACTTCGCCGAGGTCTGCCGCGAATGCAACATCACCTTCATCGGCCCTTCGCCCGAGGTCATCAGGATAATGGGCGACAAATCGGAGGCCAAGCGAACGATGAAGGCAGCGGGCGCGCCGGTCACGCCAGGCAGCGAAGGCCTGATCGAAGACGAAGAAACCGCCATCAAAGAGGCGGGGCGGATCGGCTATCCGGTGTTGATCAAGGCCACGGCCGGCGGCGGCGGGCGGGGCATGCGCGTCGCCTACAATCAGGACGAACTCCTCAACGCTTACAACACGGCCCGCGCTGAGGCCGAGGCGGCGTTCAAAAACAGCGGCGTCTACCTTGAGAAATACATCGCCAACCCGCGCCACATCGAAATCCAGGTGCTCGGCGACAATCGCGGCAACGTGATCCACCTCGGCGAGCGCGAATGCTCAATCCAGCGCCGTCACCAGAAGTTGATTGAAGAGTCGCCCTCGCCGGCCGTCAGCTACGAGTTGCGTCAGGAGATGGGCCGCGTCGCCGTAGAAGCCTGCAAGCGGATCGGCTACAGCAACGCCGGCACCATCGAATTTCTGCTCGACGAGGACGGCAGTTTCTATTTCATGGAGATGAACACGCGCATCCAGGTCGAACACCCGGTCACTGAGATGGTCACGATCGACGACCTGGTCGAAGCCCAGATCCGCATTGCCGCCGGAGAAGAGCTGAATTACACACAGGATCAATTGATCTTCGTCGGCCACGCCATCGAATGCCGCGTCAACGCCGAAGACCCCGACACGTTCACCCCGAGCCCGGGCCGCATCACGACGCTGAATCTGCCATCCGGCGCCGGCGTCCGAGTCGACACAGCGATCTACGACGGCTATTTCGTCCCGCCCTATTACGACTCGCTGATCGCCAAAGTCGTCGTCCACAGCCGCTCGCGCGAACGAGCCATCGCCCGCATGCGACGGGCGCTGGAATCGATGGTCGTCGAAGGCGTCAAGACGACAATCCCGCTCCACCTGAAGATACTCAATGATCCCGATTTCATCGCCGGAAATTTTTCGACGCGGTTTATGGATCGTTTTCTGAAGTAGTGCGATGGCTGGTTATAGTCTGTCGAGACACGACCTGGAAAGTTGTCCAATGAATTGATTGCGTTAACTTCACATTCAAGGGGCCGGAATATAAGGCCCTGGAGAATCTGAGGTTGGCCGCGCCCGATATAGCGTACGCCGGTATTGAGGAGACTGACGTATTTGGAAAAATGAGTGGTAGACGGTTTCACCTCGGACAACCTGAGAATCTGGCTTGCCGGCGCGGAATTCAAGGCTTACAAATTTCCGCTCAAAGTGGAAAAGAAGTTTCTGGAGCTATACAAAAAAGGCTTCTTCAAGATATGAAAAAGTTTGACGCGTCCGTCCCCAGAAAAATGTTCTGGTCGGACAAATTGGTGAACAAAAAGAAATGCCCTCTCTGCCGTTCGACGCTGGAGAATGAATATCACCATTACATAATGGCGATACAAAGCGGGAAAGAAACAACGACGCTCGCCATCGGTAATGATTACGGGGTTTTCTGTCCTGAATGCCCGGTGGTAGTTCTGGACAGAAAGGGCTTCGAGAGCGTCGTGGGAGGGATTGTTGAAGAAAGTCCGGATCGGGGAATGTCCGGCCCCGTGAGCTTCGTCGTTATTGGCATCGTGGATATAGACGCTGTCCCGGAAGACAAACGCCATCTTCCTCTGGGCGGCGATGACAACCCGATTCCACTCGTCAAATTTCTTGATGAGATCGATACGGCGAATAGGAGTGAGTCGCAGCATGGGGGGAAGCGGCTGTCCGGCAATCAGAGAAGACGGCGCCGGTGAATGGATAGGGCAAAAGACTCGCTAAAAAAAGCGTCTGAGACAACGAAGATGTATGGCGGACTTTAGTCTGCCCATAGGCCGGGCAGACTAAAGTCCGCCATACATCTTTTCGGAGGAATCAAAGGACCTTCTTAACCGCGGCGTCGCGCAGCTTGCTGTGGCGCGCGCCGTAGAGGAAGTAGATCACCAGGCCGATCACCAGCCAGATGACGAAACGATACCACGTTTCGATTGGCAGGCTGAGCATCAGGCCCAGGCAAAAGAGCGAGCCGAGGATCGGAAGTAACGGGACTAAGGGGACGCGAAATGGACGATGACGTTCGGGGGCTGTACGCCTGAGCGCAATCACTCCCAGGCATACCAGCACGAACGCGGACAACGTCCCGATGTTCGTCAGGTCGGCAAGCGAGCCGATGTCTGTAACCATGGCCACGGCCCCGACGATGACGCCGGTCCAGATCGTTGTGATGTGCGGCGTGCGGAAGCCGGGGTGGATTTTCGAGAAGTATTTTGGTAACAGCCCATCGCGCGCCATGGCCATAAAGATGCGCGGCTGCCCCAACTGGAACACGAGCAGCACCGACGTGGAACCGGCCAACGCCCCGGCGCTGATTAAAGCTTGAAGCCACGGTTTATTGATGACGCCGATCGCCGTGGCGATCGGCGCGGCGTCGCCAGCGAATGAAGTGTATTTCTTCAAACCTGTCATTATTCCGGCAACCAGCACATAAATGATTGTGCAGATGACCAGACTTGCGATCATTCCGATGGGCAGGTCGCGTTGCGGATTGCGCGTCTCTTCGGCGGTAGTCGAAACCGCGTCGAAGCCGATAAACGCGAAGAATATAATCGCAGAGCCGCTCATTATGCCGGTAAAGCCGTTTGGATTGAACGGCTGCCAATTGGTCGGATTGAGGTAGAACGCGCCGAAGGCGACGAAGAAGATCAGGATCGCGGTTTTGACGATGACGGCGATTGTGTTAGCTCGCGCGCTCTCCTTGATGCCATATACCAGCACCACAGTCAGCAATAGCACGATGAAGAGCGCAGGCAGATTGAGAGCGATATGATGACCGGCGATCACGGGCAACTCAGTCGAAGAGTAGTATTGTAGCGCATCGCTATTGTTATTGATCATATCCACCGCCGTGGCGTGATCAGAGACCATCCACAGCGGCAGCTTGAGGCCGAACAGGCTGTAGAGCAGCTTAACGAAATAGCCGGACCAACTCACCGCCACAGCCATATTGCCGACGGCGTATTCGAGGATCAAATCCCAACCGATGATCCAGGCGAAAATTTCGCCGAGCGTCGCGTAGGAGTAAGTGTATGCGCTCCCCGAGATCGGAATCATTGAGGCGAGTTCGGCGTAACATAACGCGGCGAACGCGCAGGCGATGGCCGCGACGACAAGTGAGATGACGAGCGCCGGCCCCGCGCCCGGCCTGCCCAGACGGACTTCAGCGCCGCTCAGCCACCCGATGATGAAGTTCATCAAAGGCGTCTTGATCCTGCTGGAGTAAGCCTCTCCCGCTGAAGCGGTGCCTATCAGTGAGAAGATGCCCGCCCCGATAATCGCGCCAATACCGAGCGCCGTCAGGTCGAGCGCCGACAGCGTGCGCTTCATCTGGCGGTCCGGATCTTCCGATTCACGGATGAGTTGATCCGCGCTTTTGGTTCTGAAAAGTTGTAATGCCATTTGAGTTCCTTCATGGGTTGATGTTGAGCGACGGCCAGACTAGAGCACCGAACCTGGCCGGACAGGAGGAAATGCGAAAACAATTTAGCCAGTGACGTGTGGCTTGGCAAGGCTTCGCGGGGGGGCGACTGGGAGCGTTTTACTTCCGATGATTGTCTCCTTAAAGAGTGAGTCTCAGGTTTCATTAGCGCACGCCGCCAGAAATACCTCGTCAAATTTCTTGACAACGGCTGTCTTGACAACGGCTTGAATGCTGTGCTTGACTCGCGCTCCGCAAATTTCAGGTTAAGCGGTAACGACACATAATTCACGCGATGCAACTGATAACTCCTATAAAGAGATGAATAAAGAAGATCGCATCAAAGACTTCGAGGATTTCTGGCCTTATTACGTGCGAGAACATCGGGCAGCGGGCTGTCGCCTTCTGCACTTCATCGGGAGCGCGCTGGGCCTTGTTTGTCTGGCCTCGACTTTCGTCACAGGCAATTTATGGTTCATTCCGCTCGGACTCGCGTTAGGCTACGGCTTCGCCTGGGTCGGCCATTTCTTCGTCGAACATAACAAGCCAGCGACATTTCAATATCCGCTCTGGTCGTTTCGGGCCGACTGGAGGATGTGGCGTTTAATGCTGCTTGGACGTATGCGCGAAGAGGTCGAGCGGGTCGAGCGCGCCGTTTGACGGTTAACGATATGGTTGTATTCAACAAAGCTCTCTACACCGAAACGTGTTGTCACTGGTCTAATCTTGCCACCCATTCTTACATCCCAAAACCTGCAAACTGTTGATAGTAAGGCGCTTCAGCTCTTTTTCTGGCGCGCCGCGCCAAGCGGCACGGTAGTTGTTTTAACCAGCTGCGTCCTGATCAGATTCCGATTTTTTGAGGACTGAGTAACGATACTTTTAACGGCGGCTTGTTGCTGCTCACAAAACGAATTGAGAGGAGAACAAAGATGGCTAAGTTAATGCAAAAGAGCGTGATATTGACGGTAGTTTTCGGTTTGCTGTTAGCCGCCGCCGCCGCTCCGAGCGCGATGGCGCAAGACAGATGCCGCAGGCGTGGCTATACCTCGTCCAGGTATTATAACGACGATTTCAGACGTGATCGCTACCGCCGCGATTACTATAACGATCGTTACGACCGCCAAGACACGAGGGGTAAAGCGGTCGGGCGCACTGCGGCTGGCGCAGGCATCGGCGCATTGGCCGGCGCGTTGATCGGCGGCGGAAAGGGCGCGGCGGTTGGCGCAATAGTCGGCGGAGCGGGCGGTTACATCTACCACCAGCAGAAGGTCAACAATCAGAATGATCGTTGGCGCCGCTGATTGAGACGGCGAATCCGCATCAAAGATCACACCGAAGGGCGATGGGCGACCATCGCCCTTCTGCTTTAATTCGGCTTTAATAAGTACCGCGAGCGGTAGCGAGCGGGGCTACCTCACAAAGCCCCGCTCGCTACCGCTCGCGGTATTTATTTTTCTGAACCGCTCGCATTACTGATTTTTTCTCCGAAATTTCTTTCCTTCACCGGACGTCGTTGTGCTAATCTCGCCCCCGTCCTCGTTCTAGAAACCAAATCTTATCAAATCGACCCACCACGATTCTCAAAACAGGAGGTTAAGTTATGCGCCGTCAGTGCTTCATCGCAGTCTCGCTACTTTTTATATTGAGCTTTCTCTCTTTGAACATCGCTTCATCTCAATCCCAATCCGCCCAATCTGCCCAATCCGGCCAATCTGGAATGATCAGCGGAATGATTAATTCCGATCCGAATTACCGGGCGCTGCGCGATGGCAAACCAGACAAGACTTATACCGTCAGCAATCTGACTCTTAAACGTGATGTCGCCACGATCAAGCTCAACAGCGGGCGCATTAGCTTTGTCACGCCCGTTCTCGGTCGCATCGTCATCGGCGTCTTCGTCGGCGAAGGCGAATTCACGCTTGACCCCTTTCTGGCGGTCGAGCGCAATCGTCTGAAGCTGGCCACCGGAAGCGAAACGGTCATCGAGCCGTTTTCGCGCATCGTGCTTGCCTTCACTGATGACACCTTTCAGGAGATCCAAAACGCGAGCCAACCGGGGGGCTCCTCGGTGGATAGCGCGATTCAGGACACGCTGCGCGAGCTTCAGAATCGCCTGCGTAGCCGCGAACGAGGCAGCAGCGAAAATCTCGAAGCCAAGCTACTGGCCGACCTTTACAACCCCAAGCTCGCCGGGGCGTTCAACGCCTTCATCTTCGGGAAGAAGCGAAACGACCTGCGGCTCTATATTCGACCGCGCGGCGCGATGCAATGCGAGGAGGTCCTCCTGCTGTACGCCGATTTTACCAACGAACAGTCGGGAATATTGTATGCGGGCCACCTCGAAAGCGAATACAAGAAAGGCACGGCCAGTTCAGATGAGGAAAAGAACGTCATCGATGTCGAACATTACAAGATCGAAAACACGATCAAGGGCGAGAGGCTCGCCGCGACCGCTGAAATAACCTTCACTGCGATGGTCGATGGCGAACGCGTCTTCGGCATGGATTTGCTGGAAGAGCTTCGCGTCACGCGCGCGCTATTCGAGGGGAAAGAGACAGGTTTTATTCAGGAGGACAAAAAGAAAGACGGGTCGTTCTATGTAATCTTCCCCGAGCCGCTGGTGAAAGGGCAGAAATATAAACTGATGTTGAATTATCAGGGCGAGAAGGTGCTTGAAAACGCGGGCGGCGGGAATTTTTCCGTCAGATACCGGACGAGTTGGTATCCGAGCGTCGAATCGTTCAACGACCGCGCGACATTCGATCTGACCTTCAAAATACCCAAACAGTATTCGCTGGTTAGCGTCGGCAAGATGGTGAAGGAGTGGCAGGAAGGCGATATCGCCGCTTCGCAATGGGTCTCCGACATCCCGCTGACCGTCGCCGGATTCAATTACGGCCGCTTCAAAAAGAAAGAGGTTACGGACGCCGATACGAAATATCAGATCGAAGGTTACGCAGTTACTGATGTGCCCGATGCATTTCGCAACACAGAGGTCGGCGGTATGGCGCCGTCGCGATTGCTAGACAACAGCCTCGCCGAAGCGACCAACGCTATGCGCATCTTCTCGCATTACTTCAGTCCGTTGCCTTACGGGCGGATCGCAATCACTCAACAGCCCGAAGGGTTTTTCGGCCAGGCCTGGCCGACGCTGGTCTTCCTGCCGCTGATGTCCTACCTCGACTCCACTCAGCGATATTTGCTGATGGGCGGCATCGATAGAAGCATGACTGAATTCGTCGACGAAGTGAACGCGCACGAAGTTTCGCATCAATGGTGGGGACACATCGTCGGCTGGTCTACGTATCACGACCAGTGGCTCTCGGAAGGCTTCGCGTTCTTCTCGGCCGGATTATACCTGAAAGCGACTCAGCAGAAGCCGGACAAGTATTGGAATTATTGGAAGAATGCGCAGCAGTCGCTTGTGGAGAAGAATCAGTTCGGGTTGCGAGCAAACGACGTCGCGCCGGTTTGGATGGGCTATCGGTCAAGCTTTCACAAATTTCCAGGCGCGCCTCAGGCGCTGATCTATCGAAAAGGAGGCTACGTGCTCCACATGCTTCACCAGATGATGTACGACCGGCAGAACGGCGACAAAGCGTTCATCGAAATGATGCAGGATTTCGTCAAGACCTATTACAACCGCAACGCTTCGTCGGAAGCGTTCAAGAAAATCGTTGATAAACACATGATTCCGCAGAAGATGGACCTGACGGGCAACAAGACGATGGACTGGTTCTTCCTTCAGTGGGTTTACGGAACTGAAATCCCGCGTTATCGGTTGGATTACACGCTGACGCCGCAAGATGGCGGGAAATGCCTCCTGACCTTCAAAATCACGCAGAGCGACGTCTCTCAGGGTTTCAAGATGCCGGTGCCCATCTATCTCGAGCTCGACGGCTCCAAAATTGTGCGGCTTGGCGACGTGAAAATGTTCGGCTCCTCGACGTCGGATGAAATCAAGGTGACATTGCCGCAGAAACCCAAGCGAGTCCTGATCAACGCCAACTATGACGTGCTGGCCTCGGAAAGCGTCAGCGCCGGCAAATAACGGAGAGATGATGAAACATTACAAGCTCGACGAAATCCCCGAAGAAAAGGTCACCGATCTTTTCTCGCGAAAATTCTTCACCGGCGAAAAGCTCACTTTCGCCTTCATAAACATGAAAAAGGGCTGCGTGGTGCCGCTGCATCATCACGACAGCGAACAATTCAGCTACGCCATCACCGGCGCGCTGCGCTTCAGAATCGGCGACCAAGAACTGACGCTCAGCGCGGGCGAGATGGTTGAAATCCCGTCGAACGTCCCGCACGAAGCCGTGGCGACGGAAGATTTCACGGGCATTGACGTCTTCAGCCCCATCCGCGCCGATTGGCGTGACGGCAGCGACGATTACTTGAGGCGGAAGTGAGCCGAAATAGTGGGACAGACTTTAGTCTGTCCGTGGCGTCGATTGTGAATGGACAGACTAAAGTCTGTCCCACTATTGCTTTTTCAGCTTCGACATGAATTGCTTGCGGAACTTGATGACCTTCGGCTCGATCACCATACGGCAATAGCCTTGATTCGGGTTGCGCTCGTAAAACCGCTGGTGATGCTCCTCCGCCTGGTAGAAAACGTCGAACTTCGTCACTTCGGTAACGATCGGATTATTCCAGATTTTCGCGGCTGTGATGTCGGCGATGACTTTGTCGGCGACCTCTTTCTGCTCCGGCGAGTGATAGAAGATCGCGGAGCGGTATTGAGTGCCATGATCGGCGCCCTGGCGATTCAGAGTCGTAGGATCGTGGATGGTAAAGAAAACTTCGAGTAATTCCTTGAACGAGATCACCTGCGGATCGAAGGAAATCTGGATGACCTCGGCGTGGCCGGTTTTTCCCGTGCACACCTCTTCATAGGTCGGATTGGCCACGCGTCCGCCCGAATAACCCGAAACTACTTTTTCGACGCCGCGCAGGTCGTTGTAGACCGCTTCCAGGCACCAGAAACAGCCTCCCGCCAACGTCGCGACCTCCCTCTTCCCGGTCGAGTTCATACTTTCTTCTCCTCCCATTGCCGAGTCCTTGTGATCGCCCATGACAGCCAGGCTGACAGCGGCGAAGATCGAAATTGCGGTAAACGATGCGAGCAAAACCGATTTCATAGAATCACCTCGTTATCCATTGTTCTGGAACGGAATTTGATGAACCTGAGTTGACGCGCGAAGTGTAGCTTAGCGAGTCGAGGGTGGGCAAGAAGCGTTATAATTGCAATATGAAATCTGATAAGAGCAACAAGAATAAAGCCAACGTGGCGCTGATTCAGATGAGTTGCGGCGACGATCCGCGCGAGAATCTGGACAAATGCCTGGCGCGCGTCGAAGAGGCCGCGCGCCAGGGCGCGCACGTGATTTCGACACAGGAGCTGTTCCGCTCGCGCTATTTCTGCCAGAGCGAGGATCATGCGAACTTCGACCTGGCCGAGCCGATTCCGGGGCCGAGCACCGAGGCGCTCAGCAGACTGGCCGCCGCGCACGGCGTCGTCATCATCGGGTCGTTGTTTGAACGCCGCGCGCCGGGGCTTTATCACAACACCGCCGTGGTGATTGACGCCAACGGCCATCTGGCCGGCGTCTACCGCAAGATGCACATACCGGACGACCCGCTCTATTATGAAAAGTTCTATTTCACTCCGGGCGACCTGGGGTTCAAATCCTTCGACACTCATTACGCCCGCGCCGGCGTTTGCGTATGTTGGGATCAATGGTATCCCGAGGCGGCGAGGTTGACGGCGCTCACCGGGGCGCAGATTCTGTTCTACCCGACCGCGATCGGCTGGCATCCGAGCGAGAAGGCCGAATACGGAGAGCGCCAGCACTCGTCATGGGAGACAATCCAACGCTCGCACGCCATCGCCAACGGGGTTTATGTCGCGGTCGCCAACCGCGTCGGACATGAGCCGGCGCCTGACGGAAATCCGCATGGCGGCATTCAATTCTGGGGACAGAGCTTCATCGCCGACCCTTCGGGGCAAATCATCGCGAAGGCCGGCGTCGCGGAAGAGACCATCCTGATGGCCGAATGCGATTTCGGCAAGATCGAAACGCAGCGCACGCACTGGCCGTTCCTGCGCGACCGCAGGATCGACGCTTATCAGGACATTACGAAACGGATGATTGACTAAATACAGGCCGCCACAAATACGTTGAGGGTTGAACATCGGGTACAGTACGGGGAGCGTGAGCGACCTGAGCTTCGATCAAAGACCTCTTGATCGAAGCTCAGGTCGCTCACGCTCCCCGTACTGTACCACCAGACGCCACTTATGCCCTCAAAGAATTTGATGCTTTCAAACTGATGCTGAAGACGAATCAAACTCCACGCGAACTTGGCTATCACATGCCCGCCGAATGGGAGCCGCACGAAGCGACCTGGCTGTCGTGGCCGCACAAAGAGGAGAGCTGGCCGGGCGCGTTTGAGTTCGTCCCCGGAATCTTCGTCGAATTAACGCGCCATCTGGCCGAATCGGAGCTGGTCCGGATCAACGTCGCCGACGCCGATTTCGCCGAGCGCGTCAACGGTTTGTTGCGCGCGGGCGGCGTCAATCTCGACGCGGTGCGATTCCATTTCAACCCGACCAACGACGCCTGGGTGCGCGACCACGGGCCGATTTACGTCGTGCGCGACGGCGGCAGGCGCGAGCGCGCGATCAACGACTGGGGCTACAACGCCTGGGGCGATAAATATCCGCCTTACGATCTGGACGATATAATTCCCACACGCGTCGCCGAGGAGATGAATGAAGTCCTGTTTCAACCGGGCATCGTGATGGAAGGCGGCTCGTTGGATGTCAACGGGCGCGGCGCCCTCGTCACGACCGAATCCTGTCTGCTCAATCCCAATCGCAACCCGCATCTCAACCGCGAACGGATCGAGCAATATTTGAAAGATTACCTCGGCGTGATGAACGTCCTGTGGCTGGGCGAAGGAATCGTCGGCGACGACACCGACGGGCACGTCGACGACCTGACGCGGTTCGTCGCGCCGGACACCGTCGTCACCGCGATCGAAGACGACCCGGGGGATGAAAATTACGAAGTTTTGGTCGAGAATTACAAACGTCTGTCGTGGATGAAGGATCAGGACGGCAAGCTGTTGCGAGTCGTCAAATTGCCGATGCCGGGGCCGGTCTATTTCGAGGACCAGCGTTTACCCGCGAGCTACGCCAATTTCTACATCGCCAACAAATCGGTGATGGTTCCCACCTACCGCCATGCGAACGACGCGAAGGCATGCGAGATTTTGCAGCGGCTCTTCCCCGACCGCCGCGTCGTCGGCGTTGATTGCGTGAATCTGATCTGGGGACTCGGCTCGATCCATTGCGTAACTCAGCAGCAACCAGCGGCCGGGACGCCGCCCAACTGACAATGCTTATATGGCGATGAACGCCCAAACCAGCAGTGTGAGTAACGAGACTTACCGGCGCGGCGTGCGGCGCGTGCTGTTCGTGACGCTCGCGCTCAACGTCGTGGTCGTCGCCGGCAAGCTGGTCGCGGGACTGCTCGCCGGCAGTCTGAGCGTCGTCAGCGACGCCATTCATTCATCGGTGGATTCGCTCAACAACATCGTCGGTCTGGTGGTGATGAAGTACGCCACGGCGGAGCCGGACGAAGGCCACCCGTACGGCCACGCCAAATTCGAAACGCTAGCCGCCTTCGCCATCGCCGGATTTCTCTTCGTCACCTGCTATCAAATCGCGATGAGCGCGATCAAACGCGTCATTGCTCACGACATGCCCGCGCCCGAAATCACCGCGCTGACGATCGGCGTGATTGCCGGGACGATCATCTGCAACATAATCGTCACGGTTTACGAGCGCCGGGAAGGGAGGCGGCTGCAGAGCGCTTTTTTGATCGCCGATTCGGCGCACACGCGCAGCGACGTGCTGGTCAGTTGCTCGGTGCTCGCCGCCCTGATCTTGATCCGGTCCGGTTACCTCTGGCTCGATCCGGTCATTTCGCTCGGAGTCGCGGTTGTTATCGCCTGGAGCGGCTACCAGATTTTCAAGACCACCGTACCCATACTCGTAGACGCCGCCCCCGTGCCCTCCTGGCACATCGCCGAAGTCGTCCGGAGCGTGCCGGGCGTCCATTCAGCGCACGACATCCGGTCACGCTCGCAGGGCGGAGAGATGTTCGTCGAAATGCATCTGCACATCTCCCATGAATTCGAGCGCGACCACATCGCCTCGCACGCGATCACCGAAGAGATCGAAAGCAGGCTGGAGGCTGAGTTCGGGCGCGTGACCGCTACCATCCACGTCGAGCCATTGCCAGAATGATCCCGGTGGATGTCTAATTGGGCCGGCGATCAAGCCCGCATTCCATCAACCGAACAATAACCGGAGGAAAACTATGAGCGATCAGTCAAAGCAAAACGTCAGTCGCCGCGACTTCGTCCGCCATTCGATCCAATTGGCCGGCGCCGCGATCATCGGCGCCGAAATGCTCGCGCCCGCCGAAGCCGCTCCGCCTGTGCGCACGGCCAGCGATTGGGTGGCGCTGGGGCGCAAAGCCAAGGTCAAAATTCCACGACTGGGCATGGGCACGGGCTCGATCAACGGCAAGGTGCAGCGGGACCTCGGGCAGGAAGGCTTCAACAAACTCATCGCCTACGCCTACGAGCGCGGCGTCCACTACATCGACACCGCCGACAATTACAAAACCCACGAGATGATCCGCGAGGCGATTAAGGCCAACAAAATCCCCCGCGACAAAATCTTCATCCAGACAAAGCTCCCGATCCGCGAGGAGACGACGAAAGACCCGATGGCGACGATGGATCGTTACCGAAAGGAACTCGGCACAGACTATTTCGACAGCCTGCTGATCCACTGCGCGACGAAAGAGACCTGGGTCGAAGACCTCAAGTTCCTGATGGACGCCTTCGACCAGGCGCAAGCTAAAGGCTGGATCAAAGCCAAAGGCTGTTCCTGCCACGGCCTGCGCGCGCTGCGCGCGGCGGCGGCGAGCGATTGGATGGAAGTCCAACTCGCCCGCATCAACCCGCAAGCCCACCACGTAGATCAGGATCTGCCGGACGTTCACGACCCGCACGGCAAATATGATGAGGCGATGAAAGAGATCAAGGCGATGCACGCCAAAGGGCGAGGCATCATCGCCATGAAGCTCTGCGGTAACGGCGATTTCACCAAGCCCGAAGACCGCGAGAAGGCCGTCCAACACGCCGTCAAATGCGGCTTCGTCGACGCGATGGTCATCGGATTCAAGAGCAACGCCGAGAT
>WNFZ01000470.1_pt1 | contig 57715 bp, 52 predicted proteins | sample 5400081 | NCBI WGS metagenome assembly WNFZ01 (sample SAMN13153365, study PRJNA577476) | soil metagenome | isolation source: 80 cm soil or saprolite under grassland replicate 1 | place: USA:California | collected 2016-06-15
AGTGATCACCGATCACTTATCACTTCTGATTCATGCGCGGTTAGCTCAGTGGTAGAGCACTACCTTGACACGGTAGGGGTCAGAGGTTCGAACCCTCTATCGCGCACCATTTCTTTGTCGCGAAGGATGTAATTTGATGAGTGATATCTCCTTAATCTTTGACCGGGCGATTGACGATTCGATCCGGACGCTTAAGTCACTCAAGAAACTTGAATCGGGAGTCGCAAAAACTGCCGATTTGATCGGGCAATGTTTGCGCGCGGGAAACAAATTGCTCGTTTGCGGGAACGGTGGCAGCGCGGCTGATGCTACGCATTTTGCGACCGAGCTCGTGGTGCGTTTCGCCAAGGACCGCTCCGCTCATCCTGCGATTTGCCTTGCGAGCGATGGTTCACTTCTCACTGCGGCGGCAAACGATTACGGCTTTGATGAAATATTCGCACGCCAGGTGGCGGCGTTCGGCCAGTCGGGGGATGTGCTCATTTGCATTACGACTTCGGGCCAATCGAAAAATGTCATACGCGCGCTCGAGGAAGCGAAAGCGCGCAAACTGAAAACGATCGCGCTCCTTGGCCGCGACGGCGGATCAACTATCGGCATGGCCGATATCGATCTTCTGGTGCGCAGTAATTCGACTGCCCGGATTCAGGAAGCGCACCAGCTTTTGCTCCACGTTTTGTGCGAGATGATCGAGTCTCATCTCGTCTAGGCGAAAGGCTGTAGAGGCAGACGTGCCGCCTGCATTTCGAGCGAGGAACAGGCAGCCGACACGGCCGCGGTTACCGGCCTACTCCGATTTCTTTAACAGCCGCTCGCGCTCGCGATTCAATTGCCGGCGCTCGCTCGCGGTCAAGCTTCCCATCCCGAATTTTGAAATCTTATCGAGAATCGGATCAATCGATGCATAAACGTCGTCCGAGTCCGCAGGACGTGTCGTTCCCGTTTTGGGGAGAACGCGAAACTTCGGCTTGGGAGCAAAGCGCGTTTTCAGGGCATCCCACCAGGCAAGCTCCGGCCCCGCGCCGCTGAACTCGATAAACAGGAACGCTGCGCCGATGCTTGTCCATACAACGACCAGATCGGTCCACTTCTGGTAGGCGAGTAGCTGGAACGTGTAAACGGCAGCAAGAATCACCACGATCCATTTCGCTGTAATCCGCAGGAACAACTCCGCGCGCGGATAGATGGTCGCGAAAGCAACGAAGATTCCAAAATGTATTGCAGTCGAACCCCAGAGAATGGAGGGCTGCCAGAGGGCACAGATAGTAAGCAGTAATGCAGGCGCGAACAGCAAGATCACGTACAGCCCGATGTAAGTGCGCCGCCCAATGAAGCGTTCTACCTCGCGTCCGAAAACGAACAGCATGTACATCTCGACGGCGAACCAGAGGAGCGCCGACGGCGCATGAACGAACGCGTAAGTGAAAAGGCGCCAAACCTGACCGGACCAAACTGCCGCGCTGTCGAATTGTAAATACGCCAAAATGGGAGCTACACCGATCGCATAGAGAATCGCGGTGAAAATCGCGACCGCGACGTGCAGCCCTACCAGCATCGTGGTCACGTCCACCGGATAGCGACCCATCCACGCAACCGGCCGATAATCATCGGAGGTGGTGACCCCGAACATGTTTTCAATTAATGCCGCGCATTGCCTCTACGCAAGCGTGATTCGTGATTCGCTAAATCGTTACACCGCTGGCTCGCGAAAGCTTTCGGAGTTACACCGGGAACGCTTCAATCCTTCAACGATTCAACGTGGCGAAGCCCTCCATTCATGGTTAAGATGAACATTCTTCTTCCATGAAAAATCTCGCGCCAGCCATATTCCCGCCGAGTGGAATCGGTGACGCAAAGCCAGCCAATCAAACGGTACTCGATTGGGTAAATGAAATCGCCACCCTCGCAGAACCGGAAAATATTTTCTGGTGCGACGGCTCAGATCGGGAAAACGAGTTCCTGATCGCTGAATCGCTCAAACAAAATGTTCTGATCAATCTAAACCAGAAGAAAGTTCCGAACTCGCATTTGCATCGCTCCGATCCAAACGACGTGGCGCGGGTGGAGCAATTCACGTTCGTCTGCACGCCGACGAAAGAAGAAGCAGGTCCAACCAACAATTGGTCTGAGCCGGGCGAAACGTACACGAAACTTCGCGGTCTGTTGAAAGGCGCGATGGGCGGACGCACGATGTTTGTCATTCCCTATATCATGGGGCCGCCGGATTCGCCGCTGACCAAGGTCGGCTTCGAGATTACCGATTCGAAATATGTCGTTCTGAATATGCGGATCATGACACGCATGGGTGAGATTGCTGTGAAACGGCTCGGGAACGATTCAAACGCGGAGTGGAACCGCGGCGTGCATTCGCTACTGGACGTCAATCCTGAGCGCCGATTCATCTGTCATTTTCCACAGGACAACACGATCATTTCCGTCGGCTCCGGTTACGGCGGTAACGTTCTGCTGAGCAAGAAATGTCTTGCTTTGCGTATAGGCTCTTATCTGGCGCGCAAACAAGGCTGGCTCGCCGAGCATATGCTGATCCTCGGCGTGGAATCCCCGGAAGGAAAAAAACACTATGTGGCCGCGGCATTCCCGAGCGCATGTGGCAAAACCAATTTCGCCATGCTCATTCCGCCCGAACATTTCAAAGGCTGGAAGGTGACGACTGTTGGCGATGACATCGCGTGGATGCAGGTTCGTGATGGCCGGCTCTACGCCATTAATCCCGAGAACGGCTATTTCGGCGTCGTGCCCGGCACAAGCTACAAATCAAATCCAAACGCGATGCGATCGATCTCGCACGACACACTCTACACCAATGTCGCGCTCACTGATGACGATGACGTATGGTGGGAGGGCAAAGACGGCGATCCACCAGCCCATGCCATCGATTGGCGCGGAAATGACTGGACGCCGAACTCAAAAGAAAAAGCTGCGCATCCGAACAGCCGGTTCACCACGCCGATGCTCAACAATCCGGCGCTCGATTCTGATGTTGAGAAAGGCGGAGGTGTGCCAATTAGCGCGATCATTTTCGGCGGTCGCCGCAGCGATACAGTGCCGCTGGTTTATCAGGCGTTCGATTGGACCAACGGCGTTTACCTGGGCGCGACCATGGCCTCGGAAACAACCGCCGCCGCTACCGGGGCTGTGGGTAAGGTGCGACGCGATCCGATGGCGATGCTGCCTTTCTGCGGATATAACATCGGCGATTATTTCCAGCACTGGCTCGACATTCGAAATCGGCTGACTAATTCCCCGCGCATTTTTAGCGTGAACTGGTTTCGCAAGGGGGTAGACGGAAAATTTCTGTGGCCCGGGTTTGGTGAAAATATGCGCGTGCTGAAGTGGATCATCGATCGCTGCGAAGAAAGCGGCGGCGCGCTGAAATCGCCCATCGGCTGGTTGCCCGGTCCGCACGATCTCGATCTGGCCGAACTGGATATTGATCACAAATGCGTTGCCGAACTGCTCTGCATTGACCACGAGGAGTGGCAAAAAGAAATCACCGAGCACAAACAGTTTTTCGATTCGCTAGGAGGCGTGGTGCCGGAAGAATTGCTGGAACAGCGCGAAGAACTCGTCGCACGTTTTAAGCAATAAGAACTCTGTCATCCCGAGTGGAGCGAGGGACCTCTCACAGGGAGATTGTTCACGCTTGCTACCCAGCATGTCGCAACCTCCGTAGGCGAGGTCCGTCACGTTGTTCGGGATGACGCGCGTTTTGTGCTGCAGAAATTTGCGAACCGCTTGACTGGCAGCGAATATTTCCAGTGGGTTCAGAGATTGGGACAACAGACCACCTTATCGCGCCAGCGCAGACTGATTGCGTCGAAATCCGCGGGGCGCGGCAGAACAATCTCAAAGGAATCGATGTTGATCTTCCGCTCGGAAAACTGACGGTTGTAACGGGGCCGAGCGGCTCCGGAAAATCGAGCCTGGCCTTCGAAACAATTTACGCGGAGGGCCAGCGCCGTTACGTCGAGACGTTCAGCCCGTATATGCGGCAGTTCCTCGACCGCATGGATAAGCCGCGCGTCGACGACATCCGTGGCATCCCGCCCGCCATCGCCATCGAACAATCCAACCCGGTTAAGACATCACGCTCGACAGTCGGGACAATGACCGAGATCAACGATTATTTGAAGTTGCTCTGGCCGCGCGTCGCTCGCGCTTTCTGTCCGAATTGCAATCGCGAAATTCGGCCAGAAACTGCGCAGTCGATCGCAGAACAGATTCTGCGCGATTGCGTCGGCAGAAATATTCTCATTACGTTTTGGGTCGCAGTTCCCGCGAAGACGGCTCCCCGCGCATTCTTCGATTTCCTCCAGCAGCAGGGTTATCTGCGCGTTTGGATCGATAACCAAATCGTTCGCGTGGATGCCGATCCAAAGATCAAGCGGCTCGGCGCGCGCGCGCAAGTCATTCAGGATCGCATCGCGATCGGTGAAGAAAATCGTACACGATTAGTTGAGGCAATCGAAACGGCGCTCCGTTTCGGAAAAGGTCAAGTGAATGTCATTCCGATTTTACAAAACGCCCAACGCTCAACTGATCGCGGATCACCGATCACTGATCACTCGCTTCCCTTTTCCACCGGTTGGCACTGCGCCTATTGCGACCTCGATATTCGCCCGCCCACACCGGGCCTTTTCAGTTTCAATAACCCGCTCGGTGCGTGTCCGGACTGCCGCGGCTTTGGTCGCACCATTTCCATTGACCTAAACAAGGCAATTCCAAATCGCAAGCTGAGTATCAAACAAGGTGTTGTGCGCGTTTTCCGCGGCGAAGAATTTGGTGAATCGCAAAAGGATCTTCTTCGAGCGTGCGCGCGCAGGGACATCGATATCAATATTCCGTTCGAGGAATTACCGAAAGCCGATCAGGATTTTGTCATTAGCGGAGAAAAGCGCTCCGGCGAATACACCGACGACGATTACGAAAACGATCGTTGGTACGGCGTGCGCGGCTTTTTTCGCTGGCTCGAGAGCAAGACGTACAAGATGCATGTGCGCGTCCTGCTCAGCCGATATCGCGCTTATGTCACATGTCCAAGTTGCAACGGCGGCCGATATCAACCCGAAGCGCTCAATTACAAACTTTCCGCAACCCGCAATCCGCAATCCGCAATTCTTCTTGCTCTTCCTGACTTCCAAGCGCTTTCGATTTCGGGTGCGCGGGACCTTCTCGGCAAAATCGACATCACTGCCGGTGACAAAACCGCTCAGATGCTGCGTGACGAAATCTGCGCGCGCCTGAACTACCTTTGCGAGGTTGGCGTCGGCTATCTCACGCTAGATCGGTCGACGCGCACGTTGAGCGGCGGCGAAGTCCAGCGCGTGAACCTCACGACATGCCTCGGAGCGTCGCTCGTGAACACACTATTTGTGATGGACGAGCCCAGCATTGGATTGCACCCGCGCGATGTCGGCCAATTGGTGCGCGTAATGCACAATTTGCGCGACAAAGGCAACACGCTTCTGGTGGTCGAGCACGAGGAACAAATCATTCGCGCCGCAGATAATTTGATCGATCTCGGTCCAGGCCGCGGCGAACGCGGCGGCGAATTGGTGTGGAACGGATCGCTCGATGATTTTCTCGCGAGCGCTCTTCACCCATCACTCACCCGCGGCTATCTCACCGGCGAAAAATCAATTCCGATTCCGAAATCGCGACGCAGCTCGACCTCATCAATCAAGATCGTTGGCGCACGGCAGCACAACCTCAAAGACATCGACGTTGATTTGCCGCTTGGCGTGTTTGCGTGCGTGACCGGTGTTTCCGGGTCCGGCAAATCCACCCTCGTCCATGATGTGCTTTATCGGAATCTGCTGCGTGCGAAAGCTCAGACCACTCAAGAACCGGGGGCGTGCAAATCGGTGATCGGCGCGCACCGGGTTCGCGAGGTAGCGATGGTCGATCAGGCGCCGCTGGCCCGCACACCGCGTTCCACCGCGATTCTTTATCTGGGTCTGTTTGATCGCGTCCGCGAATTGTTTGCCGCGCAACCGGAAGCGATGGCCCAAGGACTCACCGCAAGCGCCTTCTCGTTTAATTCCGGGAACGGCCGCTGCGAACGTTGCTCGGGCACAGGTTTTGAAAAGATCGAGATGCAATTTTTGAGCGATCTTTTCGTGCGCTGCGCGGAGTGCGAGGGCAAACGTTTCCAGCCGCACATCCTAAAAGTGCGCCTGCATGACAAATCGATTCATGACGTCCTGGAGTTAACTGTCAGCGAAGCGATTCAATTCTTTGCACAGCTTGAGGATGAGGGAGAGCTTCAAATTTCGAACGGGCTCAAAGTCCTTGACGAAGTCGGACTTGGTTATCTCCGACTTGGTCAACCACTCAACACGCTTTCTGGCGGCGAATCGCAGCGGCTGAAATTGGTCGGGCACTTACGAGAGGCAGAAAACGTCCAACGCTCAATGTCCAACGCTCAAAACTCAACTGGGGAAGCAATTGGCAATTTGTTCATCTTCGATGAGCCGACCACCGGACTGCATTTCGATGATGTAGCGATGCTGCTGCAATTATTTCAGCGGCTGGTCGATAGTGGACATTCTATCGTGGTGATCGAGCACAACTTGGAGGTGATCAAGTGCGCTGATTGGATCATCGATCTCGGTCCAGAAGCGGGCGATGCTGGAGGCGAACTCGTGGCAGTAGGCACTCCCGAGCAGATCGCTGAGACAGAGAACTCGCACACCGGAAAATTCTTGCGACACGTTCTTTCGAAACCTAGAAAAGCGCTGCCCGAGAGATCCTTCGCTTACGCTCAGGATGACAGCATCGAGTTCGCGCGAGCGGCGGAAACGGCTCCACGATTTCGCGCGAGTAGCCGCAACGGCGCCATCCACGTTCACGGCGCGCGAGAACACAATCTCAAGAACATCGACGTTAAGATTCCGCGCGAGCAGCTAGTGGTGATTACCGGTTTGAGCGGTTCCGGTAAATCAACTCTCGCATTCGACATTTTGTTCGCCGAAGGGCAGCGGCGTTTTCTCGACAGCATGTCGCCGTACGCGCGGCAATTTGTCGAGCAACTTGAAAAGCCCGACGTCGATCTGGTTAGTGGATTGCCGCCCACTGTTGCGATTGAACAAAGGGTCACGCGTGGTGGGGGCAAATCCACTGTGGCGACGGTGACCGAAGTTTACCATTTCCTTCGGCTTTTGTTTGCCAAAACCGGAACGCAATTTTGTCCCGACTGTGATTTACCGGTGGCAAAGCAGAGCGCGGCGGCGATCGTAAAACAGATCGAAGGAGCCGCGAAACGCGGGCCGCTGAAGGTGCTCGCGCCGCTCGTGAAAGCGCGCAAAGGTTTTCATACCGATGTGGCGCGCTGGGCGGACCGCCAGGGATTCGACACGCTTTACGTTGATGGACGTCTGGTCCCGGTCTCGCATTTTCGGAAACTCGAGCGTTTTAAGGAACATACCATCGACGTGGTCGTGGGCGCGATCGATCGCAAGCGAATCACGAAAGCGCGCGATGTTGTCCGGCGCGCACTGGAAATAGGGCGCGGTACAGCGCGCCTGCTCGATTCAAAAAATCGGCTGAGCGTGATGAGTACCGAGATGAGCTGCCCAAGCTGTGGCCGTGCATTTGAAGAACTCGATCCGCGTTTGTTTTCGTTCAACTCGCCTCATGGCGCCTGCGAAGAATGCGGCGGTTTCGGCGAAATCTGGGACCAGGATGTGCAAACAGGCGCGAGCGCTGACGGCGAATCTGTGCTGGAAAACGAGCTTGCCGCAGAACGGGAATCGGAGTGGATCGAGGAAGACGAAGCGCGCGAATGCCCGAGATGTCACGGCTCGCGGATAAACGCGGTGGCGCGCCATGTTCGTGTGCAAGGCCACACCATCGATCAATTCACTAGCCTCTCGGCCAGCGAAGCAATGCGCAGAATTGATAGATTGAAATTCACAGACACCCATCAAACGATCGCAGTAGGTCTCGTCCCCGAAATCCAACAGCGATTGCGTTTCATGGAAAAGGTTGGACTCGGTTACCTGGCGCTTGGGCGTTCGGCTAAAACATTGAGTGGCGGCGAATCGCAGCGAATCCGCTTGGCCGCGCAGCTTGGCTCAAATTTGCGCGGAGTCCTTTACGTGCTGGACGAACCGACCATCGGTCTGCACCCGCGCGACAACTTGCGCCTACTCGAAACGCTCACCGCGCTGCGAAACAAGGGTAATTCGCTGGTCGTGGTCGAGCACGATGACGAAACAATGCGGCACGCCGATCACATTATTGATCTCGGACCGAGCGCAGGTATCCATGGCGGCGAAGTAGTGACCACTGGCGCGCTGCGCGACATCGAGAAGAATCCGAATTCCGAGACCGCCCGTTGCCTCAGCAGGCCGCCGTGTCATCCGATCCGCGGATCGCGCCGCTCCCTGCGGGACGTCGAAAACTGGATCGAAGTCCATGGTGCGCGCGCCAACAATTTGAAAGACATCGATGTTCGTTTCCCAGTCGGGAGGCTCTCGGTGATCACGGGAATTTCGGGCAGCGGCAAATCCACGTTGATGCACAACGTAATCTGGCCAGCGGTGCGCGAGCAGCTAAACCAAAGGAAACGTGCGGGAAACGGCGATCTCTTCAAACTCGTCAGCGGTGCGCAAGAGATTGAAGCGGTTTACGAAGTCGATCAGTCGCCGATTGGTAAAACGTCGCGCTCCACGCCGGGCACCTACGTAAAAGTGTTTGACGAGATTCGGAATCTGTACGCGCAACTGCCGGTTTCGCGCGTGCGCGGCTATTCTGCAAGCCGATTCTCATTCAACGCCGAAGGCGGCCGTTGCGAGACATGCAAAGGTCAGGGCGTGATCAAACTGGAGATGAATTTTCTGCCGAGCAGTTATGTGCCCTGTGAAGACTGCCGCGGCCGCCGTTACAATCCGCAGACGCTCGAAGTTTGCTACAACGAAAAATCAATCGGAGACGTGATGGAGATGACGATTGAAGAAGCGGCGCAATTTTTTTCAGCGCATCCGAAAATTGCGCGGCCGCTTTCGCTGCTTGTCGATACCGGCCTCGGCTATCTCAAGCTGGGGCAACCAAGCCCGACCTTGAGCGGAGGCGAAGCGCAGCGGCTCAAGCTTGTGACACAATTAAAACGCGGAGTCAGCCGCGCAGCGGATGAGTGGATCCGGAAAATGCGCAAGCCGGGCTCGACATTGTATTTGCTCGAGGAACCCACCATTGGCCTGCACATGGCTGACATCGAGCTGCTTCTCAAGGTGTTGCACCGCCTGGTGGATGAGGGAAACACCGTCATCGTAATCGAACATAACGTGAGCGTGATCGCGGAAGCCGATTACATTGTCGATCTTGGGCCGGAAGCAGGTGACGCTGGCGGCGAAGTCGTAGCGTGTGGAACGCCGGAACGGGTCGCAAAAAATCGAGTGAGCCGTACCGCACCATTTCTGCGGAAAGCGTTGAACGCATCGCGCGCGAAAAAAGTACTGACATTTTGAGTCGCGCAGACGGCGAAGGATCTCACGTTTGCTGACACGTCACTCGACGATTGCTTGCTAACGATTCCAGCTTTGTGGAGGTCCCTCACTTCGCTCGGGATGACTTGCGTTTTAATTGCGGGTACCAGCGACATCAGTGACAATCGCGAAGCAAATGCTGGCTTATTATCTGCACAGTCTCAATCCGATCATTTTTCGGATCTACGATAACGTCGGGCCCCGGTGGTATGGCCTCGCGTATGTGCTCGCATTCGTCTCGAGCTATCTCCTTTTTCTCTGGTTGGCCAACCGCGGGTACGCCGATCTGCCTCCGCAACGAGTAGGCGATTTTATCACCGGCTGCGCGCTCTTCGGCGTGATCATAGGCGGACGGCTCGGCTACGTTTTCTTCTATAAACCAGAGATGTTGCGTGAGCCGTTATCGATCTTGCGCGTCTGGGAAGGGGGTATGTCGAGCCATGGCGGAATGCTTGGCCTTTTAGCGTTCACTTTTTACTACGCGCATCGACACAAAATTTCGTGGACGAATCTCGGCGACAATCTGGTCGTCACTGCGCCGATTGGATTGTTTTTTGGACGGTGCGCCAATTTCATCAACGGCGAGCTGTACGGGCGCATCACAAATGTGCCGTGGGCAATGCAATTTCCAAAGGAACTGCTTGATCATCCTCAGGAGGCGGATCGAGCGGTGGCGGCGTGCGCATCGATTGATCCGTCGTTAACTACACCGGATGCAGTCATCGCCTCGGTGCACAGCCATCCGGAAGTAGCAGCCGCGTTGCGCTCCATTCTTTCACCGCGCCATCCGTCGCAGATTTACGAGGCGTTCTTCGAGGGAATCGTTCTGTTCGCGATTCTGTGGTTTGTGCGGACGCGCACTCGCCAGCCCAATGGAGTTTTGACAGGCCTCTTTTTTATTTGCTACGCGATCTTTCGAATCATCATAGAAAATTTCCGCGAACCCGACGCGGAGCTGATCGGTCCCTTCACGCGTGGCCAATTTTTTTCGTTCTTCCTGATCGTCATTGGCATTGCATTCGTGGTCGTGGCGAAAAACCGACCAACGTATCCAAAGAGAGTGACCTGGTAGGGTTGTGATGTCGAACGAAGCGAGACATCTCAGGTCTTATTTTTAGACAGTAAGAGATTTCTCCACTCCGCTGCGGTCGAAATGACAAGTAGCGTTTCCGCAAAACGGCGTTATTACTTATCGCGGTGACGCGGAAATGCTCTTTGCGACGCTGCTAGCCGCCGGCGGTCTCCTCTTTGCGTTCGATCACGCAACGATCGCAGGAAAACTCGTTCTCACTCTTCTGGCCGTCGCGTCGATTTTCAGTTGGTCGATCATGATCACGAAACTGCGCGTGATCCGCTTCGCTCGAAAACAGAACGCGCGGTTCATTGCTGCTTTTCGACAAGATCGACAACCGCTGCGCTTGTTTGAGAAGCACGCGCGTTTTCCGGGATCGCCACTGTTCAACGTGTATCGCGCCGGTTGTGAAGAAATGACGTTTCACTTGCTCGGTTCACCCGAAGTGGACGACACGTTTCGCGCGCGACTTGAGATTGCCGACAAAATTTCAGCTGCGCAAATGGGCGCGGTCAACGCGGCGATGGAACGCGCTGTGGGCGAAACAGCGCTTTCGCTGGAATCACAGATGATCTTGCTCGCGACTGCTGTGAGCGGCTCGCCGTTTCTTGGCTTGCTCGGCACAGTTTGGGGTGTCATGGACGCCTTCACCGGCGTGGCCGAAGCCGGATCGCCCAGTCTCGTCTCGATGGCGCCGGGCGTATCCGGCGCACTGATTACAACGGTGACCGCTCTGTGCGTAGCCATTCCGGCGATGTTCGGATACAACTTTCTCGTTACCAGCATTCGCGGGATGATCGTGGAGATGGACAACTTTGCGGCCGAACTGGCGTCCGAGTTCGAGCACAAGTATGTCGATCACGGCGCACGCGAGTCGGCCTTTCGGAGATGAGCACTGTTTCATTGAGCCTTGAGCGTTGGACGTTGAGCGTTGGGCGTTTTTCAATCGCAGCAGGCAACGCTCAGCTTCCAACTTCCAGCCTCCAACACCCAATTCAGAAATCGCGATGAGACGTTACTCACAACGCCAGAATCTCTCGACGCTGAGCGAGATCAATGTCACGCCGCTGCTCGATCTAGCGTTTGTGCTGCTCATCATTTTCATGATCACAACACCGCTGCTCGAAAGCAGCATGAACCTGGTGATCCCATCCAGCGGCGCGAAGAATCCGCCGATCAATAGGTCGCAGGTGCAAACCGTATCCATCGATCGCACCGATACGATCCGGTTCAACAATCAGGTAGTCGATTTGGAAACGCTTCCCGCGCAACTGATCCAGTTGAAACAGACCAATCCGGATGTCGCAGTCGTGATTCGACCCGATCGCGAATTGCCCGTGCAAAAATTGATTGCGCTAATGGACGCCGTGCAACGGGCGGGCATCACCAAAGTCGGCATCGCCACCAGAGCGGAATCAAAATAAATGCCGAAGGATGGCCGGTTCTGGCGAAACATTGTGCTGATTGCGCTCGCGCATATTGCGCTCATCGCGGGACTCATTCGCTGGAGTCTGGCGGCGCGAGCATCAAACCCTGACAGCATCGTTTGGTTGGGTGCCGCTGGTGAACCAGAAACCGAGGCATCACCCCCGGCAGAGCGTGTGACTCCGCTCGTTTCGCCGAAGCCACAAAACGATGACAAAACGGAAGAAGAAAAACCGATGGTAACGACGGCAAAGAGCGAAATCGAATTGCCACCACCAACCCCCAAGCCAACAGCCACGGCCACACCCAGGCCAAAGCCGACTGCAACTGCCGCGCCAAAACCGAAGGCAACGCCAAAACCAATCCCCAAGCCAACACCTAAGAAAATTCTGCTAGCGAAAGCCACGCCCGCATCGCTGCGCGAAGCTGCTGCGGGCAGGGCTTCTTCCAAACCATCGCCAAAAGAGAAGTCGAACTCGACAAAATCCGACGAGAAGTCAGTGAAGAATGAAAAAAGCCCTACGGCGAAAACCGCATCTGGGTCTCAGAACGGCAGTGGGAAAACAGGTTCAACAGGGAAAGGTGGCAGCGCGGGGGGCGGAAGCAGCGCGTCGGAGTTCGGCTGGTATGGCAATATGCTGCACGATCGCTTTTATAGTGCATGGATCCAGCCAACGACCAGCGTCCCTTCCGGCAGCAAGATCTCGACGTTGGTCAAAGTCCGAATCGAAAAGGATGGGCGCGTCTCCAAATTCGAAATCATCAAAGCATCTGCCAACGTCGTCGTGAACGAATCTGTCGCGACCATCGCCAAGCGAGTGACTGAAGTTGACGCGCCGCCGACTGGACTCATCAAAGGCGATCATTACGATGTAAAAATCAATTTCGAATTAAACAATGAACAGCAGTGAAACCAATCACCGAAATTGATGCGATGGTCGCCTCAATGGCGAATGGATTCCTGGCGATCGGATGGAATTCATCACCGGTTCCGGCAGGCTGTGACGAAGCCATCCGCGAACACGCATTCGTTGACTGAGTTGCTGGAATTTCCGTTTTCGCGCGAGAAAAATTACGAAATTAGCCACACCGGAATCATCCTATTAACGCGCACTAAGGGGTAAAATCCTCTTTTGAGGCCGAAGGTTAATATCCGTAGTAGTACGCTCCGCCGTAATAGCTGTAATACGGATAGTACGGATAATAATCCGGGCCGTAATAGGTGTTGTACCGCGACTCCGGCGTATAGTTAGTCTCGGTGTAATAGCCTTCGGCGCATCCACCGACTGAAAGGGCAAAGAGGCCCGCGCATAGCAAGGAAAGGATGTGACTGCCGCAGATTGGCCAGAACGCCTTACGCATGGTTGCCGCGATATCGCGAGATCTCTTTGCAATGGCTCTCATCAAAACCTCTGCTGATTCATTTAACGGTATTAGCTAGGGAAACCAAACGAAATAAAAATAAATTTTGTAGCCACACGTCTGTGAGGTGTCTGACTCGCTAGAGTCGATGGTTCTGTGACCGCGCGCCGCCTTCACTTGTGCTACGGCGTGACCCAGCAGCGCCGTATCTACAGCGCCCGCGAATCTGGAAGCTTCCCGTTTTGCTGGATCGCGAAATCCATTTTCAGCCAGCGACTTGGGCGCATCGGCGCATCCGCCATCGGCGCACCGATGCGTCGACCAAGCGCGCCTCACAAATCAATTACCAATCGCCGTAGACGGTCCTGTCGTAATAGCGCGGACCGTAAGCATCGTTGTAGCGAACGCCGGAGCGTACGATTGTTGTGTCATACGCAGGCTCGTAGTACGAATATGTCCGGTAATAAGACGGCGTATAGTACGCGGTCGGATAATAACCGGTGTCATACGTAGCTACGTAAGGCCCCTCTGCACATCCGCCCAGAAAAGTCGCAACGACGCCTGCGCAAAGGATCGACAGCAGCAATGCTCGACTGTGGCGCTTGGATTTCATTTTCGTTTTCATCAGGTGTTCCCCTTTCTCCAATTCTGAATTTCCCTTTCTCTTTCGCGAAGCCGCGGGCGCGACTCCGTGTGGCCTGCTGGCCCCCGCCGGTCACACGACGGTGTGATCAGCAAACCTTTGCACTATGATTCGCACCTCGTAGTGCCATCGGTTGCCGGTGTACCGCGCGCAACCGGCGGATGCCGGTGAACCGTCAATAGTGAGATTCGTGCTGCCTTGGCAAGCAAGCGTACTCCAAGGTTCTAGCGGCCAGCGCTGTATCGCGCACTATTCTCAACGCAAGAATTTCAGCAAGAAAGCGCCCGCCGAGGACGGTGGACACTACACCGCATGAAGTGCTTTGGAGTGCGGTGCGTCCTTCGCAACCTTTTGAAAATGAATGCGCCCAAACTAGAATCGCAGAATGAAACAATATTTCCTTTGCGTCGGCGCGTTCCTGACAATTGTGCTTGGGATTTCTGCGCAGGCGCCATCTCCATCGCCAGCGCCCGGAGGTTTTGACGTTATCATTCGGGGCGGAACGGTTTACGACGGCACGGGCGCCGCGCCGCGGCAGACCGATGTTGCGATTCGCGGCGATCGCGTCGCCGGAGTTGGCGATTTCAAGTCGGCGAAAGCGAGAACGGTTATCGACGCGAACGGTCTCGCTGTGGCGCCCGGGTTTATTAATATGCTTTCCTGGTCCACGGAGTCGCTGATTCAGGATGGCCGCTCGCAGAGCGAACTTCGGCAGGGCGTCACGACAGAGATCATGGGCGAAGGCGAATCCATGGGGCCGGTGAACGACCGCGTGCGTGAGCACATGCTGCGCGCCCAAACAGATATCAAATACGACATCAAGTGGAACACGCTCGCGGAGTATCTGCAATACCTCGAAAAACGCGGCATCTCGTGCAACGTGGCGTCGTTCTTGGGCGCAACTACCGTTCGCGAATATGTGATTGGGTTCGAGGACAAGGCGCCCACGCCTGAACAGCTCGATCAAATGCGCGAGCTGGTACGCAAGGAAATGGAAGCAGGCGCGCTGGGCATTGGCACTTCCCTGATCTATCCGCCTGCGTTTTATGCGAGCACCGATGAGTTGATTGAGCTTTGCAAGGTCGCCGCAAAATATCAGGGCAAATACATCTCACACATGCGCAGCGAAGGTAATCAATTGTTCGAAGCGCTCGATGAGCTGCTGCGGATCGCGCGCGAAGCGAACATTCCGGCAGAGCTTTATCACATCAAAGCTGCCGGCCAAAAAAATTGGTCGAAAGAAGACGAACTGCTCCCGCGAATCGAACGCGCGCAAAAGGAAGGACTGAACGTCCGCGCCAACATGTATACCTACACCGCCGCCGGCACCGGGCTCGATGCGTGTCTGCCGCCGTGGTCTGAAGACGGTGGCTATCCTGCCTTGTTCAAGCGGCTGCGCGACCAGGCGACGCGGGAGAAGATCAAAGCCGAGGTGAAGATCGACAGCGACAAATGGGAAAATCTATACCTCGCAGCCGGTTCGCCAGATAAAATCCTGTTGGTCGGATTTAAGTCCGACAAACTCAAACCGCTCACCGGCAAAACGCTCGCCGAAGTCGCGAAGATGCGCGGCAAAGATCCAATCGACACGATGATGGATTTGATTGCCGAGGACGAATCACGCATCGGCACGATTTATTTCGTCATGTCCGAAGACAACGTGAAGAAAGAAGTCGCGAAAGCGTGGATCTCATTTGGGTCCGATGAAGCTTCGCAAGCGCCGGAGCCGCCGTTCACGAAATCGAATCCGCATCCGCGCGCCTATGGAAATTTCGCGCGGGTGCTCGGCAAATATGTCCGCGATGAGAAAGTTATTCCGATGAAGGAAGCCATTCACAGGCTCAGCGGATTGCCTGCTACCAATCTCGGTCTTGATCACCGTGGATTTGTGAAAGCGGGAATGTTCGCCGACGTGGTTGTGTTCGATCCTGCGACGATCACCGATCATGCCACCTTTGAAAAACCGCATCAGTACGCCGTTGGAATGAAGCACGTTTTCGTCAATGGCGTGCAAGTCATCAAAGACGGCGAGCATACCGGCGCGAAACCGGGTCGCGCCTTGTGGGGACCAGGGAAAGTGAAGTGATGAAACCCGCGATCTATCCCTTGTGTTAACCGGCAGGACCTTGTGTTAACCGGCAGGACGCGAGGTTTGTGTTTAGCGCCAAAGGCGCGCTGTTACTGTTAGCCTGGGGTATCGCCCTAGGACATTTGATTAACCCAAACAGGAGCGCTGAAGGCGCGTTTCATCAGCGCTGACGCTCGGCTGAAGTTGAGTCGCGCTTTCAGCGCTGGCGTTTCTGCTTTCATCAATCCTGGAGCGCTGCCCCAGGCTCGAGATTGAATGCTGCGCCTTTGGCGCGAAACATCCGCATATTCATCGCGCCTGACGGATTAGGCTCTTCCCTCGAAAGAGAGACGCGCGAATACGCTGTTTACGATGTATCTTCCGCTACAGATTGAAAACGTAGCGTACGCACCGAGATTTCTAGTTCGATCGATATCCCATGGATCCAATTAGGAACATCAAATTACGCTGGCTGCATGGTGCATTGCACGATGTCACCCGTGAACTATCACGTTCGCAGTTTTCGAGATTTGCACATGCGTGGGAGCCGGCCATCAATGCTTACCGCTGCGAAACATGCATTCGTATCTGCGTCGATCTGGCGGGAGTCGATCGCTCGGTCATTGATCTCACTGTTGCACCGCGGCGCGTAGTGATACGCGGCACACGCGAGCTGCCGGAGCCGACACATGCGGAGGGACACGCCGTAAAATTGCTGGCGATGGAGATTGATTACGGCCCGTTCATACGCGAGGTGCCATTGCCGGCCGAAGTGGAAGTCGACCAGGCGCACGCTGAGCAGCGGAACGGTCTGCTCTGGATTTCGCTGCCATTAAAAGAATCATGAGCGAGAACGAAATCAGCGCATTACGCGCAGGCGGCGAATTCAAACCGGGCGCACAAAGCACCATCGTGGCGCCCACGGATGAAACTCAAATGCCGCATATCCCGGAGGAACTATCGATCTTGCCGATGCGCGGGTTCGTCGTTTTTCCCGGCACGGTTGTTCCGCTCAACGTTCAGCGTGCGGCGTCGCTGAAGCTGCTAGATGAGACGTTGCCGCGAACGAAAGTGATCGGGTTGGTTACTCAGCGCGATGAAACGAAGGAAGATCCCGCACCACACGACCTCTACCCTATCGGCACAGCCGCACTTGTGCTCAAGCTGCTGCGTCAGTCGGACGACCATGTGGTAGTCATCGCGCAAGGACTGCGCCGTTTTTCTGTCCGCAAAATCGCCGCGACTTCTCCGTTCCTGCGTGCGGAAATCGATCTGCCGAAATCGATTTCGCCGCCAGAAAGCAAGGAATGGGAAGCGACCTTTCGTAATCTGCGGGACTCGGCTGCAAAACTTTTCGAACTGACACCCGACGCGCCAGAGCAAGTGCGTTTGATGATCCTGAACATCGACAACGCCGAGCAGCTCGCTGATTTTCTGGCGCCGAACCTGAACATCGACGTTGGAGAAAAACAGGCGCTTCTCGAAGAGCTCGATGTGGAAAAGCGTGTTCGTGCGGTGCAAAAGCACATCTCAGCGCAGCTCGAGATCGCTGAGATTCAGCAGCGGCTGCAAAAAGATGTGGCCTCGCAATTTTCCGATGCGCAGCGGCGCGCGTATCTGCGTTCTCAGATTAAGGCGATCCAGCGCGAATTAGGCGAGGCCGAGGCTGGCAGTGAAGAACAGGCGCAGCAATTGCGGAAGCGGCTGGAAGAAGCTAACCCGCCGGAGGAGGTAATGAAACAGGCGGAGCGCGAATTGAAGCGGCTCGATTTTATTCCTCCTGCCAGCCCGGAATTCTCGGTCATTGTGAGTTACATCGAGATCATCGCCGATCTTCCGTGGAACAAACTAAGCAAAGACAACCTTGATCTCGATCAGGCGCAGCGAATTCTGGATCGCGATCACTACGATCTGGAGAAAGTCAAAAAGCGCCTGATCGAATATCTGGCCGTGCGCAAACTCAATCCACAAGGGCACGGCGCCATCCTCTGTTTTCTAGGACCGCCCGGTGTAGGCAAGACGAGCCTCGGCCAATCGATTGCCGACGCCCTGGGCCGCAAATTTGTGCGGATCAGTCTCGGCGGTATGCGCGACGAAGCGGAAATCCGTGGTCATCGCCGCACCTATATCGGGTCGATGCCGGGACGCATCATTCAGGAGCTGCGCCGCTGCGGGACGCGCAATCCCGTATTCATGCTCGACGAAATCGACAAGATCGGCGCGGATTTTCGCGGCGACCCGGCCAGCGCGTTGCTCGAAGTGCTCGACCCACGGCAAAATCATGCGTTTGTCGATCGCTACCTCGATGTGCCGTTCGATCTTTCGCAGGTCATTTTCATCGGCACCGCTAATTACATCGAGGGCATACCGGAGCCGTTGCGCGACCGGATCGAAGTGATCTCAATCCCCGGCTACACCGAGCGCGAGAAGCTGGAGATCGCCAAGAGGTACCTCGTGCCGCGGCAACTCGAAGAGAACGGACTGAAACCGGAACAATGCGTGTGGGAAGATGACGCGGTCCGACGTGTTATCAACGACTACACACATGAGGCCGGTGTGCGTGAGCTGGAACGACAGATCGGCGCGATTTGTCGCGGTATTGCATCACAAGTTGCGCGCGGCAAGACCGAGCACGTCACCGTCACGCCCGACGTCGTCCGAGAAATGCTCGGCCCGGCAAAATATGTTCGCGAAACAAGACTCAAGACCAGCAAACCCGGTGTAGTCACCGGCCTGGCTTACACGCCGCAAGGCGGCGAGGTATTGCACATCGAAGCGACACGCTATCCCGGCAAAGGGAACATCACGCTCACCGGACACATTGGCGAAGTGATGAAGGAATCGGTCCAGGCCGCGCTGAGTCTCCTTCGCAGCCGCGACGGCCAACTGGGCGTGAATTCAGAGGATTTTCGCAAGATGGACATTCACGTGCACGTTCCGGCCGGGGCTGTGCCGAAAGACGGGCCATCGGCCGGCATTGCCATGTTCACCGCGCTCGCCTCGCTCTTTAGCAACAAGCCAGTTCGACCCGATGTGGCTATGACCGGCGAAATCACTTTGCGCGGACTGGTTCTGCCCATTGGTGGATTAAAGGAAAAAAGCTTGGCAGCGATGCGCGCTGGCATTTCCACGGTCATCATCCCGAAGCTGAACGAAAAAGATCTGGTCGATGTTCCGGAAGAAGTGAAACAGAAAATCAAATTCGTCCCCGTTGAAAACGTCGACGAAGTTCTAGCCGTAGCGCTGGAGAAGAACGGAGCCGTTCCCGCATCAGAACCCAAGTCGACCTAAGCTGCTTCGTCGCGAGGAGTGGCCGTTGGCTTCATCGATTGGTTAGATCGCAGGGCCATTTCTCGGGCCCGTATTCACTATTATTTTTTCTTCTCTTGAACACTTTGAATGGACGCTTTTCCACTCGAATCGATGGCAATCGTAACGGTTCTGTTGCATTCATGAGCTTTGTTGTCGTCAGTGGTCCATTCGTCATGTGCGATTAGCACCAATGTGTCTGGCTTCACCCAGCTCTTTGGGGTCAGATTGCTGTTGATGTATCCTGCCAGCCCGGGGTGATCACATTCAGGAAAATCGGGTAACTCATGCACCTTGGTTTCAACGAGCGTTATCCTCACCTCACCATCTTTCCCATCCTCGAAAGACATGGCGAACCGTCCATCCGGAGAACGGTCGCTCGTCTTTTCACCAGCGAATCCGACGATCGGCGTAGCCAGGACAAAGGCCGCAGCCACAAATACAGCTCTAAAGCGAATGAAGAATAAACGGGACATCTAACGAGAAGAAGATGAGCCGCCGCGAGCGAGAGCGCGCGTGGCTGCGGGTGAAGTGGCTGCGGGTGAAAGGGTTCTAGTCATCTGAAAACTGGGTAGTACGCCGGCTCGCAGTCGGCTCCATCGCCCGGTTAGGCCTGTTCATCGAGTTCCTTGAGGGTTACTCCATCCTTAGTCTTCCACTCTATAAGTCCGTTGGCGCTGCCGCCCTCGATCACTGCTGCGGCGGCGCTAGGACTGGAAAACTGAACATCGCGGACGAACTCGTAAAAGCCATCCTTCTGAGTAAGCGTGCCATCGACTATCAACTGTTTCCGAGTAGCGATAGTCGCTGGCCAGCTCTTCGCGGACTCACGCTCCTGCAACACAGCCGTAGAACCTCTGAGCACAACGAAACCATCAGGCGTGCGATGACCGCGTGCCTCAGCGCCTTTCCGGCGGCAGAATAGCAAACCTCCAGATTGCGGCTTCGCGGCGGGTTGGGCGACGGGGATGAGAAGGTCGGAACCAAGAACTGGCAAAAGCTGACGAATGCGCGAAAGGAACACTTCCATGTCCTCACGGTCGGATTCTGGAAGCCGTGATCCACCAGCCTGATTCTGCTCAAGGGTGAAGCGGTCGATCTGCGCTGCTTCGGCAAGGAGGCGGCTCTCAAGGTATCTCACATGAGCCTTAGTTAGGTTCTCGTCCTTGCTGACAAAGACGATCGCCGAAATCGAAAATTCCTTCGTCTTGTGCTGCTTTAGTCGGTCGCGAATAACTTCCGCCTCGCCGATGTAAGCGCGAGGAGTGTTCGCGAGCGGATCGCTGCCCGTAAGAATATAAACGCCTGCCTTGTCGAGCTCCTCGCGCGCTAAGAGATCGTCTAGCTCGGTGCGAGGCGCCGCGATAGCCTTACCAGTCCAATTCGAGATTTCGGCTGTGCGCAAACTCTTCGCGTCGCCGCGAGGAAGGAAGAGCTTAATGGTTGCCGAATTCATGGGGTGCTAAAGGCCTAACGAGAATTAGACGAATGTTCGTAAAAAAAGGCGAACATTTTTTCGCCTATCAGCCTAGGCAATTGGCTCTTGCAGCATCCGGCTACTTCCATTCCCAGTATTCCGAGCGCGTGTTGCCGTCTGCGTCTACAGCGTATTCGAATAGCACCGCGACCTTGTTTAGCCGGGACAATTTTGAAGGCATCGTCTGATAATAAATCGCACCGCGGTAACTCGCGGTCCCGTCTTTGTTTATCGTGCCGACACCGTGCCCGGTCCAGGTGGCCAGTTTCCCATCCGCCGTTGTGACTACTCCTTGCCCTTCGCCAAAGAGTGTGCCGTCTGGACGCACCACGGTCCAATAGGTGCCCGTCTCCCTGAACCTTACTCCCAGCAACGATCCATTCGCCTGAAACGACGTTTCCATTTTTGGACCGCCGCCTGGGTTTGCTAATACGCGCTGCGAAGTAATTTTGCCTGATCCGTCGCCAATCTTATCGCCTAACATAACTCTCCTCTCGTTGATGTTTCTCTAATCCGTTGAATTCAGCTCAGAAGACAGTAGCAAAAAAGCTTTTGACCGTCCACGCAGAGGCAGTTCAACGGGCTTTTAGTTCTACGATGACTCGCGGCGAAATCGCCAATTACAACGGGTTGAGGACAACGCGTTCCACCGGAGATCCTCTTACTGCTCTTCGGGGTTCGGTTGTTTCTCGGTCTGCTCGCGAGTCGAATCAGTGTGCTCTTCACCATTCGCTCGTTGCTCGATCTGTTCGAGAGTCGGATCAGTGTCGCTGATCCATTCGCGGGCTTGCTTAACTTCAACTGGATTCACTGGAATGGCCCGCGGAATTTCTTCGCCTCTCGCAACGAGCCCGCCCTCGTACTTCACCGGCTTCGCCCGTTTGATCGGAAATTTCCAGTGACGCCCAAATCTGTAGAGCGCATAAAACATCGTCTTAGCTTCGAGGCCGCTCACGCCGCTGCAACGCATGGCGTAGTAGAACATCCGGTCACAATCCTGCCACGGGCGGTTGTGTTCGCCGTAGGCCACGTCGTGTAAGACAGAAGCATTGCGATATTTTCCTTCGAACGGTCCGCCCATGAATGACCAGAGATAGCGCGGGATGGATGCGCCATCGACAACCGATCCGATCGGCGCCACCCAGACAAAGCCCTGCGGATCGGTATAACGTAATTCAGTCAACAGCGTCATTGTCCGCCCGTCCGGGTTCCACTTCGTCACCGGTTCGCCATCGTAGGAGCCCCATTTGGATTCGACTGAAACGGATTCCTCATCGCCGATAACTTCGGCCGGCTCGTTATCCGCACCGTATGCGGCCAAAGCCGCCATGAAGCCGAAGAACGCGAACAATTGAATAATTCTCCTGTTTCCCATGTGAGACCAGTACGTTGAACGTTTTGCCTCAGGTTTCAACTCGCGAGCGCTTCCGCCTCTGCCTCCGTTCGTCCAGTGCCAAAGGTGCGGTCTTGTAGTTAGCTTGGCGCGTGAGGAGCGGGAGCATCGGATGTCCGCCAAGCTGGCTGACTTCCAGTCGCTGCTGCGAGCTAGCGTGTAATTTCCGCAACAGCTTCCCCTCTGGTCATTTTTGTTCTTTGCTTTGAAAGTGAAGGCGTGATCGGCTCGCCTTCGGTTTGTTTTCGGTACGGCTGGAGATAAAACATCATGAACACGCCAATCACCACCAGCAAAGAACCGATCCATTTCAAGAGCCAACCAGGGTCACGCAGAATCTGCACCGTACTTTGGTTTAGGTTTTCCGGGTTCCACGACGCTTGCGAGATTTTGTAAGTCAACCCGGTCCATGTCCGCCACCAGTTACCAGGAAAGCTAAACGGATTATTCATCCAGCACGAGCCGATGGCAGTCTCGCCATCGGCAGTGTGCGCTGCCACGCCGGCTGCTCAGTGAAACGGGAGTTCACGATTTGTGGATTGACACTTTCAGCGAGGTAGCGTGAGGCTTCAACGATGGAGTTGGTCCGGTGGCAGCTGAATCGTTAGCATCGATCCCGGTCGACAGCATACGGATCGGCTACCGCCGTGTTGGGGTCGGTCCGCCGCTTCTAGTCCTAAATGGGTTCGCTGCGACCAGCGCTGACTGGGATCCTTCATTCATCCATGGCGTCGCATCTTCCCACGAGTTGATCCTGCTCGATCACCGCGGGATCGGTAACTCCACTGATGACGGAAAGCCATTCGATATTACCCAGCTCGCGGATGATGCAGCGCATGCAATGGAGACGCTGGGTTTCGATCGCATGAGCATGTTGGGCTGGTCGATGGGCGGATTTGTTGCTCAGACGCTCGCCCTCCAGCATCCGGGTCGCGTTAACAAGCTCGTCTTGTTGTCGACCGATCCGGGAGGCGCTGACGCAGATTTCACCTCGCCCGCCGTGTGGTCACAACTCGTGGATACATCCGGCACGCCTCGCGAGCAGGCTCGCCGGTTGCTGTTCTTGCTTTTTCCGAGCGATGTGGCCGAAACCCTTCTACCGCCTATTCGGCAATATCGTGGCGGCTGCGCGTGCGCGATTATCGGCCGATCTGGTGAACCGTCAGGCTGCGGCAATGGACGCGTGGCATCGCAATGGAGTCGGTAACCGGCTGCGAGAGATAAGCGCACCCGTGCTGATTGCCACCGGCACTCAAGACGTCGTCATCCCTCCTTCCAATGCGCTAAAGCTCCTCAACGCAATTCCCAATGCATGGCTGGCTCAATTCCCTCGTGGTGGGCACGCTTTCATGGCCCAGTATCCAAGGCCGCTCGCCGATCTCATCAACGGCTTTCTCGCACTTGGATAAATCTGAAGCCAGCTCAGCGCGTCCAAGCTTTCCAGCGCTTGCGGATGGGCTTTGCGTAACGGTTCACATCGATTTTTTTCAGCCGTTTGACGCCATCTTTCACCGCTTCGGCGGAGCTCTCATATTTTTCCCTGGCAGATTTAAATAACGGCCAGAGAAACGGCAGCGAAAGAACGCTCCAGTTCAGGTCCCCTAGCGGCGACTTCACCTCGACTTCTGTCTTTCGCTCGATGGGAGAGGCGTAACGGATCGCAAGGCCAATCGCGATTCCGATCCCAAGCGCACTCAGGATCGCTGGCACAGGATTTTCGCGCACGAAATATTCGGTGCGCTCACGCGCGCGGCCCGCCTTTTCCTTCGTCTGGTCCCACGTCTGGCTCATCGCCGTGGAAAACTTGTTTGTTACTTGACGAAACTGCTCACGCCCAGTTGAGCCAATTTCTTCTCCGCGCGGCTGAAGCTGCGTCGGAAGCGGTTCGTCCCTCGTAAGATCGTTTTCGTTCGGATTTATCATACAAAATGAAATCGTATGCCGTTACACGGTTGCGTCTCTCGGAATGAGCGTTGTAGGGGCGGCCTATGACGGCCGAAGAAGTAGGGCAGGCCCCCGCCACTCGCGCGAATTTATTCTCGCCGGTCGAAGAGCGCCCTACAGCAATTCGCGGTATGCCTCGTAAATATCGTTGCTCCAGAGAACAAAGATCACTTTTTCGATCTTGTTCTCGTTCGCGAGGAATTCTCGCGTGGTTTTTACAGCGATCTGAGCGGCTTGTTGGACCGGATAGCCGTACGCGCCGCAGCTGATGGCCGGGAACGCTATCGTCGTGATTCCCTTTTCCACCGCAATCTGTAATGAATTCCGATAGCAATTTGTCAGCGTCTCGGGCTCACCATGTTTTCCGCCGCGCCAGACTGGCCCAACCGTGTGAATAACGAACCGAGCGGCCAAACGATATCCTCGAGTGATTTTCGCTCCGCCGGGTGGACAACCGCCCGCCGTCCGGCATTCGGCGAGCAATTCAGGGCCGGCAGCGCGATGAATTGCGCCATCGACTCCTCCGCCGCCGAGAAGTGTGGTGTTCGCCGCGTTCACAATGGCATCGACTTTGAGCTTAGTGATATCGCCGCGGACAATCTCAATTTTGCTGCCAGCATTCTTCATGGATCGCTCTTTACAATGACGAAGCTCGAATGACGAATGACGAAAGAAGCCTGAATGTTCAAATGACGTAATCAGCAGTCGATCGTTTTCGTCATTCGAATTTTGTAATTCGTCATTTCGTTACGGTGCCAGACGTTCGATCAGCCAATTCCCGCTCGCTTGCCGAGTATAACGAAACCGATCATGCAACCGGTTCGGCCGGCCTTGCCAGAATTCCATTCTATCGGGTTTGAGCCGATAACCGCCCCAGTGCGGCGGCAACGGAATTTGCTTGTCACCGAAGCGTTCGATCATTTCCGACATCCGCGCATCGAGCACGCGCCTGCCGTCAAGCACCTCGCTTTGACGCGATGCCCACGCGCTTACTTGGCTACCCACTGGACGCGAATGAAAATAACTTTGCGATTCTTCGCGCGTGGTTTTCTCAACTCTTCCGTTGACGCGAATTTGCCGGTCGAGCTCGATCCAGTAAAACGCCAGCGCCGCGTACGGATTGGCCTCCAGCTGTTTCCCTTTCTCGCTTTCGTAGTTGGTAAAAAAAACAAATCCGTCCTGGTCGAAGCTTTTCAACAGAACAATGCGCACCGACGGTCTGCCATCCCGGCCCGCGGTGGCGAGGCTCATTGCGTTGACGTCCCGAATGCCTGCCTCGATCGCGGCGGTGAACCAGTTCCCAAACTGTTTGATCGGATCGGGATTAAGATCGCTCCGGCGCAGACCTTTCCCGGCGTGCTCGTAGCGAGAAGCGGCAGGATCTCGCGGGACTTCCATCAGGATAACAAAAGTACGGCACAACGTTGCGCTGCAAGGAAATTGTCATGTCTGAGCCCGGGCCGCCTCGGCAGCATCCGGAAGCTTGATCTTCTTTTAGAGGCGTTCGCGACGGCGGACGCGTGACCGAGAATAATTGGTAAGGGCGATTGACCTCAATCGCCCGGCTTGTTCAGGTGAACCGCTCTACCGCTTCATAAAAGAACGGCTCATAGAGCCGTGGCCACCGGAGCTGGAACAGACATCTGGCGCAGTTTCTCGATTACTTTCGGAACGATTTCAATGGCGTGATCGATTTGGACTTCAGTGTTGAACCGGCTGAATGAAAAACGGAGGCTACGCCGGGCTCCATCTCCCTTTGGATTCATTGCGCGGAGCACATGCGACGCCTCCTGCGAACCGGTTCGACAGGCAGAACCAGCCGAGCAGCAAATACGATGTCGATCCAGCAACAGGAGCGCCGCCGACGATTCAATTCCTTCAAACGATAAGCTCGACGTGTTTGGGATTCGCTCCGCGCCGTCGCCGTTCACCAACGTGCCGTTCACGGTTTCGAGCAATGCTTTTTCAAAGCGATCACGCATCGAACGGACGCTGCATTTCCCTTCTATGAGATATTTGCCAGCCAGCTCGGCTGCTTTCCCAAGACCGACGATTCCCGCGGCGTTTTCCGTTCCGCCGCGGCGCCCATTTTCCTGGCCACCGCCGGCGACCAAAGGGTTAAACCGAGTCTGCCGGTTGACATAAAGTGCGCCTACGCCTTTTGGGCCATGAAATTTGTGCGCGGAGAGGGAAAGAAAATTGACCGCCGTATCGCGCAGGCGGATCGGGATTTTCCCGATCACCTGAACTGCGTCGGTATGAAAAAGCACGCCTTTTCGATGACAAATTTCAGCGATTCTTTCGACTGGAAACAGCACGCCGGTCTCGTTGTTCGCCCACATAATCGAAACCAGCGCGGTCTCCGGGCGAATCGCAGCTTCCACTTGGCCAACATCGACATTCCCATCTCGATCTACGCCTAGAAACGTCACGTGGCAGCCGCGTTTTTCGAGGTCCTGGCAGGGACGCAGGACCGCGCTGTGTTCCACGCTGCTTATGACGAGATGTTTTCCACGCGGTTCGAATTGCACCGCCGAATGGATCACCGCGTTATTGGATTCTGTGCCGCCGCTGGTAAAAATGATTTCCCACGGTTCGCATCGGAGCAATGCCGCTAGCCGTTCGCGCGCTAACTCGACCGCTTTTCGCGCCTTTGCGGCGAACGCGTACCCGCTTGAAGGGTTGCCGTAATACCTCGTCAAAAACGGCAGCATCTCCTCGATTACCGCAGGATCCAGCGGCGTGGTCGCATTGTTATCGAGGTAAATGAATTCGTCGTCCGCCACGGGCTCCATTGTAGAGCTAGTCGCACTCGCTGCAATGCTGTTCGCAGGGTTGGCGCTTCTCGATTCCGCCTCGATGAGCGCAACAACAGCGTCAGTCCATCATGGACGGCGGCAGAAACTCGAAATAGCCGACCTTGAACTGGCCGGCTTCTTCGACGAGAACGACCTTCAGATTGAAGTACGGATCAAAATCCTGGTCCTTCTTCAATTCTTCTACCGCGATGCCCTGCCTCTGGGCGACATTTGCAAGTTCCTGCGGTGACAGCTCCGTGTGGATTTGACCCCGTAAGCTCGCGCGCCGGATGTCGGCGGGAATCCAGTCGGGCATTGCGCCAATGGCAAACATCGAATCCATTGCCCCGAATTGCTCCCTACTGCGCCGATTCAAAACGTCGGGGTCGGTCGAAAACACGTTCAGCATCTTCGGCGCGCGCGGTGCGCCATGCGCCGCCTCGACATACTGCATCAAATAGGCGAATTGCTCCGCAGTTACGTTGGTCATCGGATAGGATTCGTTTCGCTGGAAATCGGCGTCCTGCTGAGCCGGCGTAAACTGGTTGAGCGACATCCGCGCCTTGGCATGACTGGAGAGTAGCGCGTAAGCCTCTGCGTAATTTCGATTCGCGACAGCAATGAAAAACAGTTTTGCGACGAGGAGGTATTTACGTTCCTCGGGCTTCGCGTTCTTATCTAAAAAATCATCCTCGCTCTTTTGAGCGGTTTTCTTTTCGCCCTCCTGCCCTTGCTTGCCACAACTTGTCAGCAACAGGGGCAACAGAATCGCGGCGATCAGAATTGTGACACGGCCAGCAACTGAGAGTGCATTTTTGTTCCGCCTGCTCTTTCTCATGATCGGGCCCCCTCAGAGGTAGGTTTTGGAGGCGGAGGATGAACAACAGTAAGCATAAGAGCAAGAACAGACATCAATTGGAAACTCCTCCGCTTCCATTTAATCTCCTGCGCATGACCCCCATTTGGGAGCTGGCAAATCCGCAGTTGCGGGAGATCGCCGTTTACGAACCGGGGAAACCCATCGAGGAAACAGCGCGCGAACTTGGGATCGATGCAGATGGAATCATCAAACTCGCGTCGAACGAGAACCCGCTGGGGCCTTCTCCCAATGCGGTACAGGCGATGCGCGCCGCGTTGGACAACTCGCATCTGTATCCTGATGGGAGCGGGTTTTGCCTGTGTAAAGCGATTGCGATCAAACTCGGGCTCGCCCCGGAGAACATCATTCTCGGGAACGGCTCAAATGAGGTAATCGAATTTCTCGGCCACGCGTTTCTCGCCGCCGAACGGCAGGATGAGGTGGTCGCCTCTGAATACGCATTTGTCGTTTACAAACTGATCACCACCTCGTTTGGTGCCCACCTCATCGAGGTGCCGAGTCCCGCTTATCAACAGGATCTGGAGGCGATGCTGAAAGCTATCACGCGGAAAACACGCCTGATCTTCATCCCTAACCCAAATAATCCCACTGGCACTTTGATTTCGCGGCGCGCGATCGACAGCTTCATATCGCGGGTTCCGGAAAAGGTGATTGTAGTTTTCGATGAAGCTTACTTTGAATTCCTCAACGATCCGCCCGATACGCTGCGATTCGTTCGTGAAGGGCGCAACATCATCGTGCTGCGGACGTTTTCGAAGATTCATGGGCTAGCTGGCCTGCGGATCGGTTACGCCATTGCCCGGCCGGACGTGATCGACGTGCTTCACCGCACAAGGCAACCGTTTAATGTGAACAGCATTGCCCAAGCGGGTGCGCTCGCGGCGCTCCAAGATGACGTGCATCTTCTGGAGACGAAGCGCGTTGTCGACGAAGGTCGCGCTTATTTGGAGGAACAATTTGCCGAGATGCAGATTCCTTTCGTCCCAGCTGTTGCAAACTTCTTGATGGTGAACGTGGGGGATGGTTGCACGGTTTTTGGGAAACTGCTGAGGCGAAAAATCATCGTGCGCCCGCTCACAGGCTATGGCTTACCCGAATGGGTCCGCATTTCGGTTGGCACGATGGAGCAAAACAAGAGATGCGTCGCAGCGCTTAAGGAAGTGATACGCGCGCAATAAGACGCAAAAAGCAAGGCGGCGCAGCGGCTGCCGAATTTGGCAACCGGAGCGGTTGCCCTACAATTTGCAGGCTGGAATCATGATAGTTTCTGATACGATCGCCGCGATCTCGACGCCGCCTGGTGAAGGGGCCATCGCACTCGTTCGCGTTTCCGGTGCGAATTCCATCCAAATCGCAGACAAAATTTTTCGCGGCAAAGAGAAGCCGTCACGATTTGCATCACACGTCCAGCATTTAGGCGAAATTTTCAGCGCAGAAGATCAATTGATCGATCAAGTCGTGCTCTCAGTCCACCGCGCGCCTGCCAGCTACACTGGCGAAGACTTGGTCGAGATCAGTTGTCACGGCGGCATGCTCGTCTGCGCGAAAGTTCTGGAAGCCTGTTTGCGCGCGGGTGCAAGGGCTGCGCGGCCCGGCGAATTCACTGAACGAGCGTTTCTGAACGGAAAAATGGACCTCACCCAGGCCGAAGCCGTGATCGATTTGATTCGCGCCCGCACCGATCTGGCGCTCCGTTCCGCTACCGAACAACTCGAAGGCAGGCTCGGCGATCAAATCAGGAAAATCCGCGATGAATTGATCGGGCTGTTGGCGCACATCAACGCATCCATCGATTTCCCGGAGGAAGGCATTGCCCCCGATGAAGGTGAAACGCTGTGCGCCCGGCTCGATTCCGTTCGCGAACAGATCTGTGCGTTGCTCGCCACCGCGGATCAGGGTCGCGTTCTACGCGAAGGCGTGCGCGTGGTGATTTACGGAGCGACCAATGCAGGCAAATCGAGTCTGCTCAATCGGTTACTTGGCTACGATAGGGTTATTGTCAGCGACACCCACGGCACGACGCGCGATACGATCGAGGAGACGGTCAACTTGGAGGGTGTGCCGGTCCGGTTGCTCGATACTGCCGGCCTGCGCGCTTCAGAAAGCGAACTGGAGAGCGAAGGGATTGCGCGCACCGAAAAATCATTGCAATTGGCAGACCTGCGCCTTCACATCGCAGACCGTAGCGCGCCGAAGCCGGTGCATTTTAACGGTCAGGCCGGCGACTCACACGAGATCCTTGTTTTGAATAAAAGCGATTTGCCCGAGGACAGCGATTGGAAAAATTTCGCGGCGTTGCGGATTTCCTGCGTCACGGGGGAAGGTTTGCCGGAACTGCAAAAGGAAATTCTGACGCGAATCAGGCAGCAAAATCTGAGACCGGAAAGCTTAGTCGCGATCAATACTCGCCATCGCGATTGCCTTCGCCGGGCGTTGGAATCTTGCGATCTGGCGCGGGCAGCGCTCTCCCAGGGACTGTCGTCGGAGTACGTTGCGGTTGATCTGGATAAGGCGTTACACGCGGTCGGGGAAGTAATCGGCGTAGTCGACGTGGAACAAATTCTCGACTCTGTGTTCAGCCAGTTTTGTATCGGTAAATGAATGTGGGCACGGCGCGACCGGTCCGAGCCGGACTGGAATTCGGTGCGCCTTCGAGGACTCTCTTCCGATGAATAGCTACGAACGCCTTTTTAGGCCGCTTCTTTTTTCACTCGATCCCGAGACCGCGCATCGTCTCACCATCGAGTTGCTTCGCGGCGCTTCGCATTTTGATCTCGCGCTGCGCGCGCTCAGATTTTTCCAGCCGCCGTCAAAACCAAAAACGCTGTTCGGCCTCAACTTTCCAAATCCCATTGGACTTGCGGCTGGATTAGATAAAAACGGCGTTGCGCTTCCGGCATGGGCAGCGCTCGGATTCGGCTTCGTCGAAATCGGAACCGTGACCGCGAAAGCGCAGCCGGGAAATCCCGAGCCACGCATCTTCCGATTGCCCAACCAACAAGCGCTGATCAATCGCCTCGGTTTTAATAATGATGGGGCGGACGCGGTTGCGGGACGCCTGCGCAAACTGCGCGAAAGTGGGCGATGGCCGGCCATTCCAGTTGGCATCAACATCGGAAAATCCAGGGCAACATCGCTCGAACACGCCGCAGACGATTACTTATATTCGTTTCGATTGCTTCGTGATCTTGCCGATTACATCACGCTGAATGTCAGCTCACCCAACACGCCCGGGTTACGTGACTTACAGGAGCCGAAGGCGTTGTCAGCGTTGCTGCGCGCGATTCGCGATGAGTCTGGCGCAGCGCCCAAACCGGTCCTGGTCAAGATTTCGCCTGATCTTTCGCCAAGTGAATTGAAAGGGATCCTCAACACATGTGGAGAAAACAAAGTCGCAGGCCTTATCGCGACTAACACAACGCTCGATCATTCGTCAGTTCCGGCGGAGATCGACGAGGAAGGCGGCTTGAGCGGGATCCCCCTGCGCGAAAAAGCCACCGCGCTGATGCGCAATATTGTTGCACAGTCCGCAATTCCAGTGATCGCGTCCGGTGGAATTTGCGACGCGGAATCTGCGCGGGAAAAATTTCAGGCCGGCGCGCAACTCGTTCAGCTTTACACCGGATTGGTTTATCACGGCCCGCGACTCCTTCGCGAAATCGCCAAGGAATTGTAGGCCGCGCGCATCGCCCGCTGCCGCAATGGTTGGCAACCGGAGCGGTTGCCCTACAGTTGATCGATTTTAGCAATGAAACTAACCCGTAAGATTCTCAAATTTGCCGAGCCGTTGACCTACCGGCGCGGCTGGCGCAGAGCGCAACGCTCCATTTTTCGCGTGCCGCTTGGTCCGATGCTGGCGCAGATCGATCGGGATCGCGCCCGCGAAATCCAACAGCGATACACGAATTCCACTGCGGGTTACGCCAAGTACGCAAACATCGAGCCTTGGTTGCGATTGAATCGGGAACGCGTGCAGGATTTGAAGCTCCATCGCTCAGCGCCCAAACGCGTGCTGGATCTCGGTTGCGGTGGCGGATTTTTCCTGTTCATCCTCAAGAACCTCGGCCATTCCGTTTTGGGAATCGACGTCGAGCGCGTCGTTCTTTTTACTGAGTTGCTGGAGCTTTTTGCAGTTCCGCGAGTGGTTTGCAGGATTAGCGCATTCGAGCCGTTGCCTGATCTTGGTCAAAAGTTCGATTGGATCACCGCGTTTTCGGTCAACTTCAATCTTTACCATCCGTCGAAGGAACGGTGGGGCATTTCGGAATGGGATTTCTTCCTGCGTGATTTGCGGGATCACCTCGCCCCGGATGGCAAGGTATTTTTTGGGCTCAATCCAGCCTACAACGGCGATTATTACACGCCCGAGCTGCGCGATCTTTTCCTTAAGCGAGGCGCAAGTGTCGAGCGCGAGCGAATTTTTTTTAAAAACGGATTGCGCTTCTAAGGGGGAGTGGGCAGCCCACCGGACACAGCGTTGTAGCCACGGCGCTCTGTCGCCGTGCTGAGGTCAACGCGATCAAACACCTTGACAGAGCGAGGCGGCTACAACAAAAGACGGCAATTTGGGGGCTGCCTATGGAGTTGCCGAGGGCGATTCAGCAGGAAATTCGTCAAAGCGATGATGACGCCAGCGACGGTGTCGCGCTTCTATTTGCTGTAGTTTTTGGCGCTGTTCGTCTGTGAGATTGACAGCCATCTGCCGGTGCGCCTCAGCGATCGTCTCGTGAACGCGCCGGGCCGTGTCTCGCCGAATCTCTCTGAGCTGGGCTGCTGTTTTGTCGATGATCGGCGAAATTTTGGCGAGTTGCTCTGGCGTCAGGTTGAGCTCGGCACGGAGTCTCTCCTTCATTCGTGCGCCGATCAGTTCAGGATGATGAAGCTGAAAGAAATGATGGCGGGCATACAATCCGCCGACGAACGCGCCGGTGATTCCTCCAGCGACAAACACGAGGATGAATCCCGCAATGAGTTTCCATTGCAACCCACGGTTCATTTCAAAAACTCATCTTGGATCGCCGAATCCGCGATGGCGAATTCGTTGGTAAAGGATTCACCAATCTCGCGACTCTGATTCGCTTCACGAACGGCTGCGATTGTCGATATGACGATCACGGCTGTCGATAATAGAACTACACTCCGGACGAGCGACATTACGCCATTCGTTTTCGGCGCAGCCGCGCGCCAAAGCGCGACGACGCGCGTGTCAAACCCGAATGGCATTGCAGCCTGGGCTTTTTCGCCTGCCTGCGCGGCAGCTCGCAGTAATCGATCGATTTTTTCGTCCTTCATTGTTTTTCTTTTGCTGAAATCTTGGCGAGCTGTTGTTTCATTTTTTGCCGGGCTCGAAACGCGCGGACCTTAATCAGCGCTGCGCTCCAGCCAGTGATTCTCCGGATCTCTTCGATCGAACGTCCCTGCAAGTATAGCAAATCGATCGCCAACCGCTCGACCGGCTTGAGGGCGGTCAAAAGATGCTCCACCAGTTGGCGCGAAGCGAACCGCTGGTCGGGAGGCAGTTCCCCGGATGAAGTGGCCAGATTTTCAACCACGGCCAGTTCCTCTTCGCTCAAATCGCCGTGCCGCAACTCAGGTCGCACCTTCTCAGATTCAATTTGATTCAGGCAAGTATTCACCGCGATGCGCGAGACCCAATGCTCAAGCGGCACCTTGCCGGAAAATTGCGATAACTTCTGGAAAACTTTGATGAAAATCATTTGGCAAAGGTCCTCCTCGGCCGTTCGACGCGCTCGATGGGCCCGGACGATTTTGGCAACCATCGGATAAAGCTGCCGCACCAGCGCGCGAGCTGCCTCATCGTCATGCTGAAGCGCAGCTTGAACCAGCGCGCTTGCGTCAGAATCATCCATGTACTCGAGAGCGCATCCACACCATTACCAATGACCGGCAATGGCGCGTTACGGTTACAACTTTGTATGTAGATCCGTTTGTGCCAAGCGCATGTCGCTGGTCGGCTGCAGGACGCGGAGTCGAGCGCCGTTGAAATTGGCGGGCACAAATAAAAATTTGTAACCGCCGCTTCACGCGGTCGGTCATCAACCTTGAAGCGCAGAAAAGCGCGGAAGGAAAATCAGAAAGGAAAAAAATCAAACTAATGAAGCGAAAACTATTAGCAGTTGTAGCCGCTGGTGCGATCGCGCTTGGCGGCTTTGTGATTGTGCAGGCACAACCTGGCCCCGGCCACGGAGGATTCGGCCACGGCCACGCATTCGGCCTTCGGGGCATCGCTGACAAGTTGGACCTGACATCTGAGCAACAGACCAAGGTTCAGCCGATCCTTGATCAGGCCAAACCGCAAATCGCCGCCATTCATCAGGAGGCGATGCAGAAAGCAAAAACGGTGATCGACAGCACGCTGTCGCAAATCCGACCGCTGCTCACGGCGGACCAGCAGAAGAAGCTCGATGCTATTCAAAAAGCGCATCAAGACATGATGAACGCCCACAAAGAGCTGCACGACGCGATGCAGGACTAACCTTCGGTTTTGGGGAGCGAGGGGGAACGGCGGCGATCCCGAAACGATCGCCGCGTTCTCTTTTCCGCGAACCAGCGCGCACGAATTCGTCCCAGGGTCTGTAGTGGCAGGCGTGCCGCCTGCAACTTCGGCGACGCAGCCTACACGGCTGCCTCCCAAGAAAAAACTCTGTCTCCGAGCAGAGGCAGCCTCAGCCTTGTTTTTTCTTCAAGGAAAACAAAACGATGATGACGCCGAGCGCTGCCACAATCGCGGCGGCGGTAAATCCCACGGTCGAAATTTCGGCGCGGGAATGAAAACTTTCCTTCAGTCGTGCAGCAAGTCCGATCAGAAAGAAAAGAAATCCCAGGCAGATCAGTATTAAGCCGATTGCCCTTTGGTCATCGGAAGACATTCTCATCGCCGGAACCAATCAAATACAATCGCGAGACAGAATTCAAGTGCGCTCTTTGAACGCAAAGCGTTAATTGGCTGGTGCGCTGGATGAAGCCTCTAAGTTTTGGGTTGTTTGGTCTGCTAATTGTCGGTCTTCAGCTAAACGCCCAGATCGATCGCATTACGGGAAAGACTTTCGCTACGCGATCGGAAGTTCTGGCGCGGCACGGAATGGTCTGCACCAGCGTGCCGACGGCCACGGAAGTCGGCATCGACATCTTAAAGCGCGGCGGGAGCGCCGTTGATGCGGCGATTGCTGCAAACGCAACCTTGGGTTTGATGGAGCCTGTCTCCAACGGCATTGGCGGCGATCTGTTCGCAATCGTTTACAGCGCCAGGGAAAACAAGCTCTATGGAATCAACGGGAGCGGACGTTCGCCGCTCGGTTTGAGTTATGATCAAATGAAAGCCGAGCTGGCAAAACTGCATCGCGAAACGATTCCACCGGCCGGCATGTTGCCGATCAACGTGCCCGGAACCGTGGATGCATGGGCGGAGCTGCACAAGAAATTCGGGAAACTGAAACTGAGTGATGACCTTGCGCCTGCGATTCGATATGCCGAAGAGGGGTTTCCGGTCACGGAACTGATCGCCTATTATTGGTCTTTTAGCCCACGTCTCTGCAAGGGATTACCCGGCGCATTTCTCGAAACTTACACGCTCGACGGCAAAGGCCGCACTCCTGCGAAAGGCGATATTTTCAAAAATCCAGCCCTGGCCAAAACGTTGCGGCTCATCGGTGAAAAAGGTCGCGACGTTTTTTACAAAGGAGAAATCGCTGACAAGATCGACAATTTCATGCGAACCAATGGTGGTTTTCTGCGAAAAGCCGATTTCGAGAAGCATACATCGACTTGGGTCGAGCCGGTGTCGACGAATTATCGCGGCTACGATGTTTTCGAGCTTCCGCCGAACGGTCAGGGCATCGCAACGCTGCAGATGTTGAACGTCCTCGAAGGATTCGATCTGCGCGCGATGGGATGCAATTCACCGGAGACGCTGCACACCATGATCGAAGCGAAGAAAATCGCGTGGCCTGATCGAGCGAAGTTTTACGCCGATCCCGCCTTTGCAAAAATTCCTCTGGCCGGTCTTCTTTCGAAAAAATACGCAGCAGAACGCCGCAAGTTGATTGACCCAAATCACGCGGCAAAAAAGGTCGAGGCTGGCAATCCTGCGCTCGATCAAGGCGACACGATTTACATGTGCACCGCCGATGACGAAGGCAACATGGTCTCGCTAATTCAAAGCAATTATCGCGGCATGGGCAGCGGTATCGTGGTGCCCGGCCTCGGGTTCATGTTTCAGGATCGTGGCGAACTTTTTTCCATGGAGCCGACTCACGCGAACGTTTACGCGCCGGGCAAACGTCCTTTTCACACCATTATTCCCGGTTTCGTGATGAAAGACGGCAAACCGTGGGAAGCATTCGGCGTGATGGGCGGCGGCATGCAACCACAAGGTCATGTGCAAGTGCTCACGAACCAGATCGATTTTGGTTTAAACGTGCAAGAAGCCGGCGATGCATCGCGCTGGCAGCACGAAGGCGACAACGAACCGACTGGCGAAAAAATGACGCAGTCAGGCGGCTACGTGGAAGTCGAGAGCGGCATTCCATACGAGACGGTGCGCGAATTGCGCAAAAAAGGTCACGACGTGCGTTTTGATGTCGGCGGCTACGGCGGTTATCAAGCCATCAAAGTGGAAATGCACGATGGGCAACGCGTCTATGTCGGCGCCAGCGAATCGCGCAAGGACGGAATGGCAGCCGGCTATTGATTCGTTAGGCTCAGAAGAAATATTTATCGCGCACAATTTATTTTTGTTGCGCCTTGAGCTGGGCGAGCTTTTCCTGGGCGTCGGTCACGTCCGATTTTTGTCCGATGCCTAGTTTCAGGAGTTTTTGTTGACGACGTAAGTTTGCTTCCGCGGCTTCGAGCTCCGCCCGCTCACGTTTTGCTGCGGCGACTTGCGCGGCTTCGGCTAATTGGGCCAGGAGCGTTTTCACTGCTTCCAGTTCATCCTTGGTAATTTCGCCAGCCGCGACTTGGGATTCTTTGGCAGCAACTTCTTCTTTTGCTCGAGCAACGCGTGCGTTTACAAGATCGGATTCGTATCGAACTACCTTCAACAAGCGTTGCTCGACTTCCACTTTTGCGAGCACGCCAATTTTGTAGAGACGTTCCGCTCCGTCGGCATTTCTTTTTGCGCGTTCGAATTGTTTCTCCAGACGCGCAACGTCGCCATCAGGCAAGGGTTCATCCGAGAGGTTTTGCTTCAATATTGGCGGCTCGATGTCGAACGGCTCCGGTTCTTCGGATTTATTTCCGGGCGATTGACCGGCAGCCAGCATCAGCATCACCGTAGCGAGCAGCGCGATCGGTAACGCAACTCGGCGGATCATGCTGCGAGTTTATCATAAAAGTTCTCGTATCGACACGGCGAGCTTGCTGTTTTAGGCGCGCCCTGCGAGAACTGGAGAAATTTCTGATTTTTTTCCTTTCATCTGGCGTCTTCCTTCTATACAACACGGCGCCGGAGAAGTTTATAGATCGCGTTAGTCGTCAGGCGATGCTCGGCATTGCTGTTTTAACATTCATCGTTCCACCGGTATCGGCCGATCTCTTCCCGGCCTCCGGACCAGTTGTTTCCGGAAAGACGGCGCGCTTCGTTTTCGGCCGTGCAGCCGCGCCGAAAAATGCGCCACTCGCAGTGAAACGAGCGATCTGGGCCGCTAATCAGCTTCCTCAAAACCGTACCGGTACGGCGGTGGTCACAAATCATTTAATGATCGCGGCTACGATTGTTCCGGTACGATTTCCTATGCGCTCGGCGCCGCGGGATTGATCAGTTTGCCGATGAGCTCAACGGAATTCCGCAGCTACGGCGAGCGCGGCCCTGGCAAATGGATCATCGTCTACGCGCGAGAAGGTCACACGTTCGCCGTCATTGCAGGAGTGAGACTCGACACAACGCCGTACGATCATTACACCGGCAAATGGGGGCTTCCGCGCGGCAAACCATTTATCGGCCGCCGCGCGGTTTTGATGCAAGACATCCCATCGGGTTGTAGTGGCGGCAATGAAACCGACGCATCGCACTCCAAAGCACTCCGTGCGAAATGCGCGCGAGACGCGGGTTTTATTTCGCGTAAGCTTTGGGAGTGCGCACGCGTCTCCGCGTCGCTTTGCCCGCATATCTGACTAGGTCAACAATTCTATGCGAATCATCCGCCGAATCTGTCTTCTCAGCACAGGATTACTGACCTTGCTGGATCAATCCATTACAATCGCAGCAGAAAAATCTCGCGTCACTTCCGAGCAAGTAACTCATGCGATTCAAGAGCTGGAACAACTCGCGCAAAAGCAAATTCAGGAAAACGCGCTGCCCGGGCTCGCAATCGCGGTCGTGTTTCAGGATAAGACTGTGTACGCGAAAGGATTCGGCGTTCGCGATACGAGCGCAAAAGTGCCAATCGACGCGGACACAGTCTTTCAGCTCGCCTCGCTTTCCAAGCCGATCGGCTCCACGGTGGTTGCCGAGCTCGTCGGGGAAGGAAAAATAACATGGGACTCAAAACTCAGCGTCCTCGATCCTACATTCGCGATGTTCGATCCGTGGGTAACGCGCGAAATCACCATACGCGACATGTGCGCGCACCGCAGCGGCTTGCCTGAGCACGCGGGCGATTTGCTCGAGGATCTGGGTTTCACGCGCGCGGAAATTTTGCATCGCCTGCGTTATCAACATCCCCGGAGCAGTTTCCGCTCGCATTACGCGTACACGAATTTTGGGATGACCGAAGGCGGCATTGCGGCAGCGAAAGCGTACGAGCTGGAATGGGAAGAAGCGGCCAAACAAAAATTGTACAACTCGCTTGGCATGACGTCGACCAGCTCGCGTTATGCGGATTTTATCGCGCGCAGGAACAAAGCATTGGGGCATGTGCTGGTAGATGGCAAATGGGTGCAAAAGTTCAAACGCGATCCAGATGCGCAATCGCCGACGGGTGGGGTGAGTTCTTCGGTTAATGATTTGACGAAATGGATGCGTCTCCAACTCGCGAACGGTAAGTTTGAAGGCAAACAAGTCTTGGACGAAAAAGCCCTGGCCGAAACGCATCACCCGCACATGCTCACCGGGTTTAATCCCTTCACGCAACTGCCGACTTTCTACGGCTTGGGATGGAACGTTAGCTACGACCCAGAGGGTCGGTTGCGGTTGAATCACTCCGGCGCGTTTGGCTTGGGCGCTGCGACTTATGTGAATCTCGTGCCAGGCGATCAACTGGGCATCGTCGTTCTCACTAATGCGTATCCCCTCGGGATAGCGGAAGCGCTGGGGACAACGTTTATGGATATCGCTCTGTACGGCAAACCCACCCAGGATTGGTTTGCGCTTTTTAAACAGGTATATTCAAACCCGGCAGCGATTGGCACGGTCCTGGGCTTCGATTATTCCAAACCACTCGCATCGCCCGCGCCCGCGCTGAAAAACAGCGCCTACGTTGGACGATATACGAACGATTACTTTGGGGGCATCTCCATCATCGAAAAGGACGACGGATTAGCGATCGTGCAGGGTCCGAAAAACAAGACCTTCCCGATGAAGCACTACGACCGGGATACGTTTACCTACGAGACGGAAGGCGAAAATGCCGTAGGCAGAAGCGGCATCACCTTTACCATCGGGCCGGATGGCAAGGCCACACAGGTGCTCGTGGAAAATCTCAACGTTCGTGGCGAAGGAGCTTTCAAGCGTGAGCCAACGCCGGTCTCATCGATATCGGCGGTGGACGCAAGATGTATCTCGAGTGCCGCGGCTCGGGCAGTCCCACGGTGATTCTCGAGGCCGGTTACAGGAATGACGCCGAGATTTGGAGCACCCCACTTAAGCCCGGAATGAAGACGGTTTTTTCGGAGGTACCCAAGTTTACCCGGGTTTGCGCGTATGATCGGCCGGGAACGTTTCTCGATCCGGATCATTTGGGTCGGAGCACGCCCGTCCCCATGCCGCGCGCGGCACGCGACCTGGTCTCTGATCTTCATGCATTGCTCCAGACGGCGCACGTCCCCGGACCGTACGTGTTCGCTGCGCATTCCTTTGGCGGCATCTTTGCCCGCTTATACGCCGGCACATACCCGAAGGAGGTTGTTGGAATGGTCCTGGTTGATGCGCTGTCTGAGAAGGTGAGGACCGGTCTCACACCCGAACAGTGGAAGTTCTATGTGAACTTTGGATTTACACAGCCGACACCCGGCCTCGAAAAATATAAAGACATCGAAACGCTCGACGTAAACGCCAGCCTGGATCAGATGGAAAAAGCCGCTACCGCAAAACCGCTCGGTTCGATGCCGCTTTTTATTCTGACGCAAGGTCAACCGTTCGATCTCAGTCCATGGCAACCGTTGCCCGCCGATTTTCCTGGAGCACTGGATAAGGCATGGCACACGGCTCAGGATGCACTGGCGAAACTTACGCCAAACGCCAAACACAAAATCGCAACCAAAAGCTCGCATTACATTCAAGTTCAGGAATCGCAACTGGTGATCGACGCGATCAAGCAGGTTGTCGAAGCAGTCCGCAATCCCGCCACGTGGACGACCGCGCCTTAATCGACCCTTGGCCGAACGATTAGACGAGGCGCGCTCGCGATCCTTCAACATCGATCAATGCGGCCGACTGGCTTATCTCGCCTCGCCCTTTGTAAGGGGAGAGGACTAAGGTGAGGGGTTTTGGCGGCTACGCGCCTCACTTGCTCTGAATGACCCTCACCCTCCCCCTCTCCCTTCTCCCTTCGAAAGAGAGAGGCGACCCGTAGACGCGGGCGCTGTAGCGCACACTACAGCCCATTGCCGGGGAAGCTCCGAGCCAGCAGCGAACATTTCGGGTCGAATTTCTCTGGAGCTTGCGTGTTGACTGTTGGAGCTTCCTTCGTGCGAAGCACGGATACTTGCGGTTTTACACCATCCCAGTTGCGCCAGTTGCGCGCGTTGAAAACGCCGGTTGGGATTCAGAAATTTCTCGACGACCTGCCTTACAACCTGAGCTACACGGCGGCCTCGCCGAAAAAAGTCCTGCACGATCGCACGGCGTCATGCCTCGAGGGCGGAATTTTCGGCGCGGCGGCGCTTCGCGTTCTAGGATTTCCACCGTTGATTTTCGATTTGGAAGCGGAACAGGACACCGACCACGTCGTTGCGATTTTCAAAGTGCGCGGGTACTGGGGCGCAGTGGCGAAATCCAATTTCACCGGGTGCCGTTATCGCGAGCCGGTGTATCGCACTCTGCGCGAGCTGGCCATGAGTTATTTCAACATTTACTTCAACCTGCGCGGCGAACGCACACTGCGTCGCTATTCCCGTCCGGTGAACCTGGCGCGCTTCGATGATCGCAACTGGATGACTACCGACAAACCGGTCTGGTTCATCGCCGAATATCTGTGCGAGATCCCGCACATCTCATTACTCACCGCGGCAATGGAAAAGAACCTCACCCGCGTCGATCGCCGCACCATGTCCGGCGAAATGGTCGGACACAGAACAAGGTAGATTTGTTAGCATCGAGCAAATTGGGCTTGTCCCGGTCGGACCCGCCGTTAAAAGGAGAAGCCACGGCTTCCTTCTACGAGGATTCCTCCGACAAAGAGCGGAAATGCACAAGCAAACACACATGAAGCAACCCTTGGCGAAAATCGCCACACTTGTTGGCGGATGGCTACTGACTTTCGCGCTGTCCATCGGTCATGCCGAATCCGATGCCCCGGTTGAGAACGTCACTCGCAGCCCACTCGGAACATTTCGTATCGAGGAACAATCCGGGAAGGCATGGATCATCCCGACGGCAGAGCCTGCAAAGCGCGTGGCGCTGGGAGATACCTCGGGCATGGGGCCATTCTTCATTTCTCCGGACGAGCGGTGGATTTGCGCAAAGTTGCATTCTCACAGCCAACTGGACGGGGTGATGCTTTATCGGCGCAAGGCCGGTTTCCAATTCGAATTGGTGACGACCGACGAGTGCGAGATGCGCGACCAGTTTCCCGATTGGGAGTTTGACTCCGGTGATCGCTTTGTAGACACATCCGATTGGAAGGACACTGCTGGAGTGCATGATTACTTCGTCGCCTGGAGCGCAGACTCGGCGCGACTTCTCGTGGAAAAAAGAATACGGGGGCGCAATGCAACTGGCGAACGGGTCGTCAGTCGTGATTTCTTCTATTTCAACCTGCGCCGCGGCAAGCTCGAACACACGAGATATCTTCGCACGCTAAGCCGAATATTCCGGAGCGAAGAAGCGGAAAAGTATGTCGTGCCAGGCTTTGTCGAACCTCTCGATCCGCTGCAGCCGGAGAAGGAAATTCTCGCCCGCTACGAGGCGGCCGAACGGCGGCTCAACAAGAGCTTTCCAGCAGTCCTCGATTTGCAGACTTCAGAAAAAGAGAAAGGGGAAGTTCGGGACTACCAGCGCCTCTGGCTCAAGGCTCGTGACTCGGATGCCGAAGCATTCGCCGCCCTAGGATCCAAGGCGCAACACCGGTGCCGGAAACTACAATACTTTGCCGATGCCACGGAGAACCGCGCTCAAGATTTGGAGAAGTATCTGGAGAATCACTTGCGGAATGAGGATTGACTCCCGTGCCTACAGCGCGTTTTGGAAAAAGCCGTTTTCGAAAGTCGGTTGAAACGGGCCCGGCTCGGTGTCGCCGATTCGAAACTGCGAGGTGATTTCGAATTGCGTGGCGCAATGGATTTCCAGATCGAGTTTGCCGCACTTCGTCAGTGCAGTGCGCACTGTCTCCAACGCGAGCTCGGGGGTGTTGCAATCCCGGCTGAGATGTCCGAGCACAACGCGCTCGATTCTTCCCGATAACAATTCCTCAATCACACCTGCCGCAGCTGTGTTCGACAGATGACCGTGCCGCGATTGGATTCGTTGTTTCACCGGCCAGGGCCGATGCGTGTCGTTCTGCAAAAGTTTTTCGTCGTGGTTGGTCTCGATCACGAGCGTTTGCACCTGGCGCAACCGTTCGACGATCATCTTCGTGACATAACCCAGATCGGTGATGAAGCCCAGAGCCCCTGAGCCGGCGTAAAAAGCAAACCCAAGCGGATCAACTGCATCGTGCGGGACCGGAAATGTCTGCACCATGATGTCGCAGATCGAAAACTCAGCGCCGGTCGCAAAGATCCGCCAGTTTCGATGCTGTTCGACTGAGCTGTCGCAACGGACTGCTTCTGCTGTCAATGCGTTGCAATAAATCGGTACATCAAATTTGCGGCAGAGAACTTCAAGACCGCAAACGTGATCGCCGTGTTCGTGTGTTAGCAGGACGCCATCGAGCTGTTCCGGCGTGACGCCGCACTGTTCCAGGCGCAACACCAGTTGGCGGGCGCTCAGCCCGCCATCGACAAGAACCTTGCAATGATCAGTGGCGACCAGCGCGCTGTTTCCCGCGCTCCCGCTGCCGAGCATCGTCAAGCTGAACACGGGTCTTAACCTAACCGCGTTGCTTTAAGTTGTGCAAACGCAAAGGAATTAGAATTACGAAGTACGAATGACGACGAACGAAGGAATGTCGCAAGCCTGCTATGCCTCGACATGACCATCGTCGAGAATTACATTCGCGCCGCTTGAAAGGACGGCTTCTCATTCTTATCGCGGCAGGCGCAGTGCTTTTTGGAGGCATCGATAACGCTTCATCGGCCGTTGCGCCCGCGGCAGACACGAGCGTCATGGATTTCAAGCAGTGGGGATTGCTAGCGACCCAAGACGGCGGCCGGCGCAAACCGGTGGACACGTTTGCAAAGGAAACGTTGATTCGCATCACAGGAAGATCCACATACACAGATGAGAGCGGCAGGAGATGGCAGCCGAATGATTTCGTCTTGGCGTCAGCGATCGGCTTACGCTTTTTTCCCATGTATTGGATGGAAGCGCATTACTGATCGTCCCTGCGTCGGGAAATGAAACTGATCCGTCGGTCGATCCACCGGGATGGTCGAAATATTATTCCGAAGCGCAATTTGCGCCGGTTCAGGTTCAGTTGCAGGCGCTCGCCACGGCCTACTTCAACGGTGATGGATTCAACTTCAGCCGCGCTGCCAATCAGCTGCAGGAAAATCTGCGGAGCCTCAGCCCATCAGTTTATCCGCAGGAACAACAACTGCGCCCCGAACATTTCTACAATCACTTTGAGGCTTTTTATCGGGCGATCTGGTGCTACGGAATCGCGCTTGTGATCCTGATCGCAGCACATCTGCGCCGCCGTGGTCGCGCACTGCAGGCGCTCGGGGTTGCGGTTGCGCTGCTGGGTCTCGCGTTTCAAGCAAGTGGAATCATCATGCGCTGTATGATTGCCGGTCGGCCGCCGGTGACCAACATGTATGAATCGATCATCTGGGTTTCGTTCGCGGTCTCAGTTTTTGGGATGATCTTTTTTGCGCGTTACCGGGCGCCTGTGTATTTGTTGGCGGCATTGCCGGTCACGCTCATCGCACTTTTGCTTGTGCATCAAATGCCGATCGCCATGCCATCAAGCATCGATCCGCTGGTGCCGGTCTTGCGGAATAATTTTTGGCTCACGGTTCATGTGCTCACCATAACGCTGAGCTATGCGGCGTTCGCGCTGGCCATGGGGTTCGGGCATATCCTGCTCTGGCGATACGCGCGTAACCCCGCAGCGGCGCGCGCGGATGCGCCGATGCATTTGTGGCTGTATCGCGTGCTCCAGCTGGGCGTGCTATTGCTCGCGGCAGGCACTATTCTCGGCGGCGTCTGGGCAAATTATTCCTGGGGCAGGTTCTGGGGCTGGGATCCGAAAGAAACGTGGGCACTGATCGCGCTGCTTTGTTACATCGTGGCGTTGCACGGCCGGCTCGCAGGTTGGTGGACGCAATTCGGTCTGGCAGTTGCGAGCGTAGTTTGTTTTCTCGCCGTGTTAATGGCGTGGTACGGCGTGAACTTTGTTCTCGGCAAAGGTCTGCACAGTTACGGATTCGGCATCGGCGGCGAAACGTACGTGGCGATATTTGTCCTTCTTGATCTGTTGTTCGCTGTGTTTGCGATCTGGCGATATCGGACCAGCAAATCGGCCGTTGCTGCAGCAGGCGAAATCCAAGGCGAGCGCGTCACGGTATAACTGTAGCCGGGATCGCTGATCCTGACGGCATGTGGTCCCAAGATAGTCCACTGTTCTGCGCGAGCTCAGGCGGCGTCAGCGCGCGCGCGGCTCAACTATTGAATCGCGTTCTTCGCGCGCACTTGCTTTACCTTTATCCCTAAACAGCAGAAATCATCGCAACTAGAAAAGGAGAAGAAAAACCATGCCATTAACTCGCCGAAATTTTCTCATCAGTGGTTCACTATCATTAGCTGCCGGAGCACTTTCACCGCTTCTCGTCCAAGCCGGAAAGGCCAAGTCGAGCGCGCCTGCCGATTTTAAAGATTGGGAATCAGTGCGGCGCGAATTTGAACTAGCTCCTGATTATATTCATCTCGCCCTATTCTTTCTGGCCTCTCATCCCAAGCCCGTCCGCCAGGCGATTGAGCAATATCGGGCAAAAATCGATGCAAATCCGTTTGTTGCCGTGGAGAGCGCACTTTTCGAACCGACCAACGCGAACATACCGTTGCAGGTTTGCCGCGCCATTGCCAACTACATCGGTGGCGATCCGCAGGACATCGCATTGACCCAAAACACTACAACCGGGCTGGCCCTTCTCTACCACGGACTGCCGTTGCGCGAAGGCGACGAGATCCTGACCACTACGCACGATCACTACGTGCATCACGAATCAATTCGACTGGCCACCGGCCGTTGCGGAGCAACCTGGCGCAAGATTCCGCTTTTCGATTCCTTCAATTCGATTTCGCCGGATGAAATTGTGGGTCGGATTCGCAAGGCGATCGGGCCGAAAACGCGCGCCATAGGAGTGACCTGGGTGCACTCCAGCAGCGGAGTGCGTCTCCCGATCCCGCGCATCGCGCAACGCCTTGCTGAAGTAAATGCTGGGCGCGACGAAAAAGATCGTGTGCTCCTGATCGTCGATGGCGTTCACGGTTTGGGAGTGGAAGATTCGAAGATTACCGCGCTCGGATGCGACGCGTTCGCGGCGGGCACACACAAATGGATGTTTGGGCCGCGCGGGACGGGATTTGTTTGGGCAAAGCCCGCGGTTTGGGGGAGCATGCGTCCAGTCATTCCGACGTTTACTTCACCGGACATTTTTGAAGCCTGGGCACAAGAGCGTGAACCGCAGGGTCCGGCGCGAGCGGCATGGTTTTCACCGGGAGGTTTTCAAGCGTTCGAGCATTATTGGGCATTGCCGGAAGCGATCCGCTTTCATCAGAGCATCGGACCAGGGCGAATCACCGCACGCATACACGAGCTGAATGGTCAGATGAAAGAAGGATTTGCGCGGATGCCACACGTTCAGCTCTACACGCCGCGAGATGAGAATCTTTCTGCCGGCATCGTTTGCTTTGATGTAAAAGGAATGAAACCGGAGGAAGTCGTAAAGCGCCTTCTCGGTCAGCGAATTGTCGCTTCTACGACTCCTTATCGAGTTTCGTATGCGCGCGTGGCATGCAGCATCGTAAATACTTCAGGAGAGGTGGAAGCGGTGCTTCGGGCAATTCGCAATCTGGCTTAAGTCGGAAACGTCGAAAAATCTAAGCATCTGTGTTGTAGCCGGGATCGGTGATCCCGGCCCGCCGCCGTTAGCGCCCGCGGCTACAGGTTCGCGATCAGCGCGTCGATGAATTCGCTCGGCGCTTCAGCATGGAGCAGTGCTGATCGTGTCGCCTCATCTTTTAACAGCCGCACGAGCGTGCCGACGGAAACCAAATAGTCGTTCACCAGGCGTTCCGGCACTCCGATCACAAAAATCAATTGAGCACGCTGTTGATTGGGACCGACTGGAATACCGGCACGGCTGCGCCCAATACCGATGACGATTTCCTCTACCAGATCGGTTCGCGCATGAGGAAACACGACTCCGTTTTCTACTACACTCGGGTGCTCCTGCTCACGTGTGAGCACTTGTTGGAGAAAAATTTCTGCATTATCGATCTTTTCGTTTTGCGCGAGCAACTGAGTGATCTCACGCAGTGCGTTTGGCAGTTTCCGTGACCGCAGCCGCAGGATGACTTGTCTTTCATCCAGCAGCTCGGGGAGCGCGATAGCCATTGGTGACAGAGATTTATTGGATTATGGGGCAAAGCCAGTTATCCAGTTAAGGAAGCAGCCGTGGCAACACAAAACACAGCCGTAGCTCCCAGCGAGGAGAGGACAGTCTCCTTTCAACGGAGCCTATATGACCCGGGCTACGTCAACGCGATGTCGCATTTTTATCGCGGTGAGCTGGGACGGAGCATGGTTTGGCGGCAGCGGCTGGATGTAACGACCAACTGGGCGATCACCAGCAGCACGGCCATTATCACCATCGCATTTTCGACTCGCCAAGTGCCGCACATCATTTTCTTTTTCAATCTGGCCATTGTCTGGGTGCTGCTCTGGATCGAGGCGCGCCGTTACCGTTTTTACGACGCATTCCGCGCGCGTGTCCGAATGCTCGAAGCGCATTTTCTTGTCCCGATGGTGATGGAAAATCGTGAGATGCTTCAAGGCGAATGGAAAAAGCTCGTTTGCGAAGACTTGATTTTGCCCTGCTTCAAAATCAGCAAATTGGAAGCGGTGGGGCGCCGCTTGAAACGCAATTACATGTTCATTTTTATCCTGATCCTAATGGCGTGGCTGACGAAAATATTTTTGCATGCCACCGCGCCGATTAACGATTTCGTCTCGTTTTATCATGCCCTGCGTATCGGCCACATTCCGTCCTGGCTCGTGGCGCTGATCTTTACCGGCACGTTTATCAGTGTCATTGCTATCACCATTTACGTCAGCAAAAGATCCTCCGGCGAAATCTCCGAGTTCGGCACGCACCGTTCATTGTGGCGCATCTAATCAATGTTTGATGTTTGAGGTTTGATGTTTGATTGGTTCGCAATGAACCGATCAGCAGCCGATCAATTTCAGAAGCTTTGCGAAATCGTCGCAAAGCTGCGCGGGCCCGGCGGCTGTCCATGGGACCGAGAGCAAACGAACGAATCGCTGTTGCCTGCATTGATTGAAGAAGCATACGAAGTGGCCGAGGCCGCGCGCGCGAAAGACGATGCGCATTTTCGCGAGGAACTCGGCGATTTGCTCTTACTGGTAGTGATGCACGCGGAGATCGCCCGCGAAGCTGGACGTTTCGACATCGACGAAGTCATTCACGACGTTTCGGATAAACTGGTCCGGCGGCATCCGCATGTGTTTGGAACCAGCGACGCGCGCGATTCCGGTGCCGTGCTCAAACAATGGGAAGCGATCAAGCGCGAAGAGAAGAAGGCCGACTCGCATTATCTCGCCAGTTTGCCCAAAGGGTTGCCCGCGCTTATGCGCGGACAAAAAGCGCAATCAAAAGCGGCGCGCGTGAATTTCGACTGGACCGAGATGCGCGACGTGGTCGCAAAAGTGGAAGAAGAGCTTGGCGAGATGAAAGAGGCGGTCGCGTCGCTCGCCACGGCGAGTCCGTCCCGCGGCGGACAAGATCGCGCCGGAACCGAAGAAGAGATCGGCGACATGCTCTTTGCAGTCGTCAATCTGGCGCGGAAATGCAGAATCGACGCGGAAAGCGCCATGCAAGGCGCTACGGAGAAATTTGTGACGCGATTCGATCGGTTGGAGGACGAGTTGAAAACGCGCGGCAAGAAACTCGGCGAAGTCGATCTTGCCGAGATGGACAAGATTTGGGATCGCATTAAGAATGACGAAACCCGAATGACGAATGCCGAAGGAATGACAAAATCCGAATGATCAGCGACTTAGACCAGCCATTTTAACTTCGTCATTCGAAATTCGACATTCGTCATTTAGCGTTGATATTCGGCGTCCCGATGAATTTGTTGATCAATCTTTGTCTGGCGCTGTTCGTGCTCGTGTCAGTGGTCATGGTGCTGGTGATCCTGATGCAACGGCCAAAGAGCGAAGGTCTGGGCGCGGCGTTTGGCGGCGGGGTCACGGAAAATATTTTCGGCGCACAAACCACCAATGTCCTGGTGAAGTTCACTACGTGGATGGCCGGAATTTTCTTTGCGCTGACGTTGGGGTTGTCGATCCTTTACGCCCACAGGAGCACCGCCGACAGTGCGTTCCGGCGCGAGCTGATGAAAAACCAGGCCGCGCCGCAGAATTCCCCGACGCCTGCGGCGGCAAAACCTTCTCCAGTGTCGTCGCCTGGAACTACGCCGGTTCAAGCTTCGCCAGGGGCTTCCGCTGCGCCTGATTCTGGCGCAGGCGTGTTGCCCGCGGGCACCACGACGCCAGCCGCTTCCCCAGCGTCAACCCCACGACCAACAGCGAAACCGTAAGACCGGCTTTTCTCAGAAAGCCACGAGGTTGCGGAGCGGATCGGTTTGAGTTCACGAGCGCCGTGAAATCAAGACTCGCATCTTCACGTCATTAAGAAGCCCGCGTCGGATTGGGTTCGGCCGAATAGTTTGCTGAAAGAATCTGTACCAAAGAACATGCGAATCATATTGATGCACAATCCGACGGCCGGTCGCGGAAAGCATGACAAGAGAGAGTTGATGGCTGCATTGGCCAACGCGGGGCATCACGCCATTTACCAATCGACGAAGAAGAGCGATTACAAAAAAGCGCTGAAAAAAACTGCTGATCTGGTGCTGGCCGCTGGCGGAGACGGCACGGTCGGAAAAGTCGGCTGCGAACTTATCGATAGCGGTATTCCATTAGGCGTTCTCCCCCTCGGCACGGCCAAATAATCTGGCGCGCAGTCTTGGTTTCATCGCATCGCCCGAAGAAATCATTACCGGGCTCAATGCCGCGGAACGGCGAGCGTTTGACATCGGCCTTGCACGGGGGCTGTGGGGCAAACGTTATTTTTTTTGAAAGCGCCGGAGGCGGCCTGCTCGCGGATTATCTTCGGAATGCGAAGGGCAAAGCTAAGAAGACAAAAAAGCTTTCCAAAGAACAAGAAATGAGGCGACACGTTTCGCTTTTGCGCCGAATGCTGCACAACTATCCGGCCCGGAAATGGAAGATTTGAACTCGAGGGCGAAGACATTTCAAACGACTACATTCTTTGGGAAGCGATGAACATTCGCTCGGTCGGCCCCATACTTTATCTCGCATCGCAGGCTACGACCAAGGATGGCCGCTTAGATTTCGTTTGTGTCCGGGAAGAGGATCGTTCCCTCTGCATGGAATATCTCGATGCCCGACTGGCTGGGCGGAGGGCCAAATTCCCACTGCCGCTCCTAAGGTTTCGCGAGTTAAAAAATGTTTGGGAAAATTCGATGCTTCACTTCGACGACAAAGTTTGGCCGCGCAAAAAGCAAAAGGCGAAGAGTCCGAGCGAGATCGAAATCACGGTAAAACCGTCGGCGCTCGTGATCCTGCAACCGACACGCGCTGAGTACAAATCGGCGTGATCCGAGACGGAATCTGGTCAACGGCGAGTTTGCCCGATTCGAACTCCCAAAGTGTTTTTTTGGGCTGAAATCATCGGGGAATCAGTTTATAGAAATGTGACCCCCCCAACACTAAGATCGACAATGAGCTACGAATTACAGCATGGAGAAACTCTCGGCGACAATCTGCGCCGGATTTGCCGTAAACAAATCGAGGGCGCCCTCGCCGTTGCCAAAGGCGAAGCCAAAACCGACGACACGCCGGTACACGAAATGCGCAAGCATTTGAAGAAAGCGCGCGCGGCGCTGCGGCTGGTGCGCAAGGAGATCGGGCGCGGTCTCTACCGGGCGCAAGATCATGTCCTGCGCGACGTCGGGCGGCTCACCTCGGAAATCCGCGATGCCGAAGTGCGTTTGCAGACGGTGAGAGAACTTCAAGAAGTTACGCAGCGCGATGGCCAGGCCACCTACGGAAATCTCGAAGTGATGCTGACTTTGGAACTTGAAAATTTCATCGCTGCATTTGCAGAGTGGCAAACACAGGCGGTCCCTTTGTTAGAGAAAGCGGGCTCAGCGGTCGATTGCTGGGCACTCGGCCAATTTAACATTGAACAGCTGAGCCGGGCCGTGCAGGTGAGTTATAAGCGGGGTCGGAAAGCGCTCGGCACGGCAACGACAGATCCGACAACTGAAAATTTTCACGAATTCAGGACGAGGGCAAAAACGCTTTGGTATCAATTACGTATTCTCCGGCCAGTCAATCCGGTCGTGTTAAAGACCCTGAGTGACGACCTGCATTCGCTAGGCGATCTGCTCGGTCGTGCGCACGACTTGAGTTTTCTCGGGGCAAGATTGCGGAGCGAACACGGAAAATCGAAGTGGCAGCGCGAAGGTCAGAGGTTGCTTGCCGTAATTGAAGTCAGCCAGAGCGACCTGCAACGTGGTGCCGCGGAGCTGGCGGAGCATTTCTTTGCCGAGCGCCCACGGGATTTCGGTTCACGCATCGCGAGCTGGCTCCAGGACTGGAAAGGGAAATCGTCGCACTCTCTGGCAGAAGCGCTCGTCACTTAGCCCTTGCAGCGCGAAGGACGCTGACAGCGTCCCCACGCTGAGAGGAAGCTGTCAGCTTCCCCTACAAAAGCTACAAAGCTCGTTACTTCGCTTTTCGCGCAATCTTTGGCGGGAAAAGCCAAAGCAGTTTGCCTTCTTCAGACTCAGGATACACATCGACCAGTGCGACGCCGCCCTTGGAAAGTTTGAGCGACGCGCCGGTCAATCCGGAAATAACAGTAGTGAAGTCTGGTTCGTGGCCGACCAGCATCAGCGCTTTTGCGTGGTGCCGCTTGAGCACGATCCGCAACTCACTCATCCCAAATCCGGGCGCGAGCGATTCATCCTTTCGCACTTTCGCTTTCAGATAATCGGCTGCGATTTCAGCTGTTTGCGATGCGCGCGGTAACGGACTGGTCACGATCAAATTCAACTGCACATTGAGACGTGCGAGAAATTTCGCCACGTCGCGCATTTCTTTTTTACCGAAATCGGTGAGCGGGCGCTCATCATCCGGTTTCTTCCAATTCGGCCAATCGGCCTCGCCATGACGAAGGAAATAAAGTTGCATGGCAATAACAGTTAAAAGGGTTACAAGAGTTACAAGGTTAAAACAAAAAGAGTTGGTGTTTGAGCCAATTTAACTTTTGTAGCTCTTTTAACATATTTAACTGCGTAGTGGCTCACATGATCTTCCACTTTGGCCTGTGCGTCCGCGGGTCGATTTGCCAAAGGCGAACGCCACCACGAAAAGCGTTTCGGTTATGTCCTGGCTCAATCCCCGGCGGCAGCGTGTCGAACTTCTTCGCGCTCCCGCCTCCAAGAACGGCATAATCCGCAATAAGCGATTTCTTCAACAACAGGACGGCGCGAAGGACTTCGCGTTTCCACGCTTTTTCACCCAGCTGTTTCATTCCCGATTTCCCAAGGTAATCCTCGATAATGTCGCCGTTGCCGTAAGGCAGATCGCCAAGCTCAAGCGGAAGCACGTTTGTTTCCCAAATGAATGTCGATCCCAGCCCGGTGCCGAGTCCAAGAAACAACATACGCCCGCGGTGGAAACTGCCGAGGGCCTGCATGGCTGCATCGTTGATGATGCGGATGGGTTTACCCAGCGACTTCTCGTAATCGAACCGTGTCCAACCCGGACCGAGGTTTTTGGGTTCGCTCATGATGCGCCCATTGCGGACTGGCGCTGGAAATCCCATCGATACGGCATCGAAACTCCAATCCTGCAGCAGCGGTTTTACCTGAGCCACCATTTCGCGCGGCGTCAGATCCGGACCGGATTTGAATTTTCGCTTTTCCCAGCGGGAAATCATCAACTTCACGTTCGAGCCGCCTACGTCGATGACGAGAATCCTTTTCTTCACAGTTTCTCTGATCTTGTCGGCCCCCCCGCCGGATTTTCATGCACAACGCTGATCGGAATTAGTTTATCTGCTCGGGGTTTTTTCTTTGATCCGGTGAGTTTTTTTGTGCGTTCGCGTGATACCTCTCGAAATTGCCACTGCGCCTGTCGGCTTGGTTCCGGACCTTCCGGTTTCAAGCGCCGGTAGGTACCGTCCGGCTGCAACTCGCGCGCCTTCACGCGATCGTTCAGAAATGTTGGAATCACGTCATTGGTAATCTGATCGCGCAGTGCGGGCGTCTCGATTGGGAACGCCACTTCGATCCGCCGAAAGAAATTGCGCGGCATCCAATCCGCGCTCGAAAGATAAACCACAGGATCTCCACCGTTTTCGAAATGATAGATACGGCTGTGTTCCAGAAATCGGCCAACGATGCTGATGACACGGATGTTCTCGCTTAGTCCCGGGATTTTCGGGCGCAGACAACAAATTCCACGGACAATAAGATCGATGGACACATCACTGCACGAAGCCTCATATAGCTTTTCGATGATTTCTTGATCGACCATTGCATTTAGTTTCGCGACGATACGAGCCGGTTTGCCCGCGCGCGCGTTATCTCGCTCGCGCTCGATCAACTGGATGAGACGGCTGTGCATGTCGAACGGTGCGACCATCAATTTCTTCAGGCCCGGATAACCGGCGAGACCCGTAAGCGTGTTGAAAACAGTTGCCACTTCCTCGGTCAATTGCGGTTCGCTGCTAAGCAGACTCCAGTCGGTGTAAATGCGGGCAGTGCGCGGGTGATAATTGCCTGTGCCGAGATGGACATAATGCCGAAGTCGATCGGCATCGCGCCTGACGATGAGCAGTGCTTTGCAGTGCGTCTTCAACCCAACCACACCATAGATGACGTGGGCGCCGGCTTCTTCCAACCGCCGCGCCCACTGGATATTCGTCGCTTCATCAAATCTCGCGCGAAGTTCGACAATTGCGGTGACCTGTTTGCCTGCGTTCGCCGCGGCGATCAACGCTTCAACGACGGGCGAATCGCCGCTGGTGCGATAGAGCGTAATCTTGATCGCTAGCACCTGCGGGTCGGTTGCCGCCTTCTCGATGAATTCAACAACCTGATCGAAGCTGTCGTAAGGATGATGCAGCAGCACATCCTGACGCCGCAACACTTCGAAGTAATCAGCATGCGGCGGCAAGGCAGGATCACGCGCCGGTTGAAACGGACGATCCTTAAGTTTCCCGAACGCATCGTTAATAACCAGCGGCGCGAGATGCGTCATGGATAGCGGACCATCCAGTTTGTAGGCGTCGGCTTCGGATAAATTGAAAAACCGCAGGAGCAACTCGAGAAAATCTTTCGGACAATCGGCCTCGACTTCGAGGCGGACGGCATTGCCGCGGCTTGAACGCCGCAGTTCCTGCTCGATCGTGCGCAAAAGGTTCTCCGCCTCCTCATCATCGATGTAGAGGTCGCTGTTGCGTGTGACGCGAAACGCATGCACGCCATCGAGAATCAAACCGGGAAATAGTTCGCCGATGTGCTGTTTAATGAGAGAGGCGAGATAGATGTACTCCCATGGTTCGTCCGCGCCTTTCCCCCGCGGCATCAGGATCAATCGCGGCACAACCCGCGGCACTTGTACGATGGCATGCAGCGGCTCGCCACGACGCCGCGTTTTTGCGCGCACCAGTAAATTATGACTGCGGTTCAACAGATGCGGGAATGGATGACTGGCATCCACTGCCAGTGGCGTGAGCATTGGAAAAACTTCCTGCAGAAAATAACGGTGCGCCCACGCCGCGCGTTTTGCCGGCAACTCCGCGATTTCGCGCACGTAAATCCCGTTTTTCGCCAGCTCCGGCAGCAATTCATTCTTCCAAAGCGCATATTGCGCCGCAACCAGTTCGCGTACCGTTTTCTGGATGCGATCGAATACTTCCGAGGGGCTCAACCCGTCAGGGCCAACGTCGCTCGTCTCGCTCTCAATTTGCTGTTTGATTCCTGCGACGCGAATCTCGAAGAACTCGTCCAGATTCGAACTGACGATGGTCAGAAACTTGACCCGCTCGATGAGCGGTTGCCGCTGATCCTGCGCCTCTTCCAGGACGCGGCGGTTGAACTCGAGCCAGCTCAGCTCGCGGTTGATGAAATTTTTGGGATCACCAAAACGGTCATGCGCAGTTTGTACGACTTCCGGAGCCGCGATGGCGGTGCTTTGCTCTTCGGTTCGGGCGGTGGCCTGCGCTTCCGGCATCGCTAAACATCAGCAATCACCTGCGCATATGCAACGCGCCGGTTTTAGCTCGAGGCGACCAAAGTCTGGTGCCGGATATCTTCGGCCGCGGCGGCATAAACCGCGTCCTCGGCGATGTTCGTGGCGTGATCGCCCACGCGTTCGAGGCAGCGGCCGACAAAAATCAGATTCAGGTAGCCTCGCAATTGCTCTGGATCCTGCGCCATGCGCTCGACTAGTTTGTGGCTGGCGAGCCGGTTCAATTCATCCAGCTTTTCATCGCGCGGAACAACTGCGCGACCAAGATCGACGTCCTCGCGCACGAAGGCGTCCACACTGTCCTTGAACATCGACATCGCGTGCTCGTACATCGGCTTCATCAGTTCGACTTCGGGCAAATGTGGATGTTGATTTAACTTCCGCGCGCGCCGCGCAATCGTTGTGGCTTGATCGGCCATTCGCTCCAGATTCGAGGAAAGTTTCATAGCGGAGACAACCCGGCGCAGGTCCGACGCCACCGGCTGAAAGCGCAACAAAATATCAACTCCGTCCTTATCGATCTGTTTCTCCAACTGGTCGATCTCTTCGTCATCGGCGATTGCGTTCGCACAAATGTTGTCGTCACGATTGACCAAACCCTTCATTGCTCGCTCGAGGCTGCGCTCGGTCAGTCCCGACATCATCAGCACATTATTGCGCAGCGAAGCAAGGGCTTCGTCAAATGTCCCCAGGATGTGTTTAGGCGTGATCATAAAGAACCAGCTCGATGTTCCATTACCCAAATCGTCCCGTGATATAATCTTCAGTCTGTCTTTCACTCGGATTTGTAAAAATCTTCGTGGTTGGCCCAAATTCGATCAGCCGTCCAAGATAAAAGAAAGCAGTATAATCAGAGATGCGGCCGGCTTGCTGCATGTTGTGGGTCACCGTCACGATCGTGTAATTGGTTTTAAGCTCGTAGATTAATTCCTCAATCTTGGCCGTGGCGATGGGATCGAGCGCCGAACACGGCTCATCCATGAGGAGCACTTCCGGCTCGACCGCGAGCGCGCGAGCTATGCAAAGTCGCTGCTGTTGGCCGCCGGAAAGACTTGTGCCTGGCTTGTGCAAATCATCTTTCACTTCATCCCAAAGCGCAGCCATTCGAAGGGATCTTTCCAGGCGCTCGTTCAGAAATTTTTGATTGCGAACACCGTTGAGTCGCAACCCGATGATGACATTCTCGCCAATCGACATCGTAGGAAAGGGATTGGATTTTTGGAAAACCATGCCGACGCGACGTCGGACGATTGCAGGATCGACATTGCTCGAATAGAGATCCTCTCCCTGAAGGAGCACTATGCCTTCCACTCGCGTTTTGGGTACAAGCTCGTGCATGCGATTGAGGGAGCGAATGAACGTGGATTTCCCACAACCGCTGGGCCCGATGATTGCCGTTACAGCATTGGAGGCGATATCGAGCGTCACATTGTCGATGGCGCGTTTGTCTCCGTACCAGATCGAAAGGTCCTTTATTCGAAACGTGCACGCCGACACGGCCTCTTCTGCAGGCATCGGCTCAGCAGGCCGATCGACGCGGTCCATCACGCTTCGCTCAGGTGTTGTCATTACTAAATTATCCATTCGCGAAGACGCTAAACGACAGACGCTGAACGCCCCCGAGTTAGAAGTCTAACAATTACGTTAACGCAAAAAACGCCTGTGACGAGCACCAGCGCGCCGGCCCACGCCTGCCGATGCCAGTCATCATAGGGAGAGATTGCATAGGTAAAAATCTGCAACGGCAGCGCTGCGATCGGCTGACTCAGGCTGTGATTCCAAAACCGATTACCGAATGCGGTGAAAAGAAGTGGTGCTGTTTCGCCGCCCACGCGGGCGAGCGCGAGCAGAATCCCGGTGATGATCCCCTTGGACGCGGTCTTCATCACGATGTGAACGATCGTTTTCCACCGGCTGACGCCGAGCGCGAGCGCGGCCTCGCGATAACCATTCGGCACCAGGAGGACGACTTCTTCCGTCGTGCGCAGGATTAGCGGAATCATGATCAGGCTTAGCGCAAGACCGCCGGCGTAAGCCGAAAAGCCTTTGAAGCGCAATACGACCAACCCGTAAACTACTACGCCCCAGGTGATCGATGGGACACCATTGAGCACGTCAGCTAGAAATCGCAGGATTAAATTGACGCGTGTCGAGCCGTATTCCGCCAGGTAAACTCCGCCCAAAACGCCAACCGGAATCCCAATCGCGCCTGCCAGCGCGAGTAATTCTAGCGAGCCAACAATTGCATTCACCATACCGCCACCAGTCGTTCCAACGGGAGCTGGCAATTTCGTGAAAAAATCCCAGTTCACCGCACCGGCGCCATTGACGAAGAGATGAAAAAACACCAGCGCCAATGGGACGATCACAAGGATCGCAGAGATAAACGCGACCGTGGAGGCAAGCAGGCTTTTGATTTTGCGCCAGGTGTAATTGCGTGTGCGTCCGAAATGCATTGCTATTGAACAGCGCGTGTTGCTGATGTCGTCCTGATCGTGCGCAGGAGTAATTGTGCCAAAAGATTTACCAGGATGGTTATTCCGAGCAGGACCAAACCAATTTCGAACAGCGCCTGGAGATACATGTCACTCGTCGCTTCTGTGAACTCATTGGCGAGCACGCTGGCGAGGGTATACCCCGGCTGGAATAGTGATGCGGCGATCTGTGGTGTGTTCCCGATCACCATTGTGACCGCCATCGTTTCGCCGACAGCGCGCCCGAGGCCCAGGATTACCGC
>WNFZ01000394.1_pt1 | contig 57629 bp, 42 predicted proteins | sample 5400081 | NCBI WGS metagenome assembly WNFZ01 (sample SAMN13153365, study PRJNA577476) | soil metagenome | isolation source: 80 cm soil or saprolite under grassland replicate 1 | place: USA:California | collected 2016-06-15
ATTCAGATTGATGACAAGCTCGCCAGCGCACACTGGGGGCTCGCCAGGGCGTTTGAGGGGCTGCAACGGTTTCCGGAAATGCTTGAGGAGTTAAAGCGGACCGTGCAACTTGATCAGAATAACCTGGACGCTAGCTTAAAGCTGGGCAACATATATATCGCCGGCAGCAAAGGACAACCTAAAGTAGAAGCGGAGAAATTAATAGCGGAGGCTGAGCGCCTGGCCAAGCAAGTCATCCAAAAGGATCCCAAAAATATCGAAGGTCACATTTTAATGGGCAGCGTGCTCTTCGCGCAGAACCTGAAGGACAAGGCGTTTGAAGAGTTAAACAATGCGGTGCAACTGGATCCTCAGAGGGTTGAATCCTACCTGAGCCTCGCAACCTTTTATTTGGTTACAAATGATCAGGCGAAGGCCGACGAAACTTACAAACGCGCGATCGCGATTAACAACAACTCTTCTTTGGCGCATACAGAGTATGGCAAGTTTTTGGTGGGGGTTGGCAAGCAGGTTGAAGCGGAAGCTGAACTGAGAAAGGCTGTTGAAGTTAACGCCACTGACCGAACGGCTCGTTATGTGCTGGCCAGCTTTTATCTCGTTAACAAACAGTTTGACAAAGCGGAAGAAGCCTATAAGGCACTTGCTGATCTTGATAAAGACAAACCGCAAAGCCAGGCAGTCCTGGGCGATTTCTACGCGTTGGCTAACAGGCCTGACGATGCGATTCGGATCTATCAAGCCATCTTGACCAAGTCTCCTGAATACACTCAAGGGCGGTACCGTCTTGCCGAGATAATGATGGCGCGAGGCAATCGTGAGGGCGCGGCCACTCAACTGGAAGAGGTGCTCAAAAAGGATCAGCACGACCGACAAGCTCTCCTCCTGCGCGCACGACTTCAAATCCAAGCGGGGCAAAGCCAGTATAAAGGCGCCCTGGCGGACTTAGTTGAGGTGTTGCGGCAAGAACCGAATTCCCGCGGCGCGCTGTACTCGATGGCTCAGCTTCAACTTAGTATGGGAGTGATGGATCAGGCTCGTGCTTTCGCGGCTGATGTGGAAAAGAATTATCCACAGTATCTTCCCGCGAAATTGCTTCAAGTTCAGATCGCCCTTGCGTCCGGAGATCCCAAATCAGCTTTAAGGCTGTCCTCAGATCTACTCGACCGCCTGACAAAGACAGCTCCTGATCGGGATACGACGCCTCAACTGATAGCTGAGATGCGAGAGCGAACCTACCTTACACGTGGCATTGCACAAGGCCAGTTGAACAACCTGGCCGGCGCCAGGCAGGACTTCATGGCTGCACGTGAGATCGCGCCGAATGATAGCGATGTTTACAATAACCTCGCAGCCGTTGCTCAGTCCGAAAACAAAGGAGAGGAAGCAGTCGGATTTTACGAGAATGCATTGTCTATTGATGCCGTAAACTACGGTGCTCTAAACGGCCTTATTAGCCTCTACGCGCGACAGAACGAGCTTGATAAAGCGCATTCGCGGATTGATCGCGCTTTGGCATCATATCCAAACAATGCCTCTCTGCACTTCTTGAAGGCACAGATTTACGGGGTTCAACGCAATGCGGCAGGGGCTGAGGCGGAGTTGAGTAAGGCCCTGCAGCTGGATTCAAATTACATAAATGCTTACTACTCGCTTGCGGCACTCTTCGTTAATTCCCACCAGGAGGATCGAGCAATCGCGGAATATCGAAAGGTTCTGGAACGCCAGCCCGATGCCGTCGGCGCATATACCTTGATCGGTATGCTCGAAGACGGGCGCAAGAATTACGATGCCGCCACACAAAACTATAAGAAGGCCCTTGAGCTGGATCAAGGTTCGGCGATTGCCGCAAACAATCTTGCCTACCTCTATGCCGTTTACGAAAAAGGAAATATGGACGAAGCTGTGCGCCTGGCGCAGGGGGTAGTTCAGAAGAACCCTAACATAGCTGGGTTTGTGGATACGCTTGGGTGGGTATATTACAAAAAGGGTCTTTATGGTGCGGCTGTTGAGCAACTGCAGAAGGCGGTTAGTCTTGACGAAGCGGCAGCAAAGAAATTGGGCGGTACGCAGAGTCCCACCTACCCTTATCACCTTGGCGCTGCTCTTAAGGCTAAAGGTGACCGCGAGGGAGCCAAGCGTCAGCTGGAAGCCGCGTTGCGACTCGGAGAAAAAGTGCCTTTCGCCGATTCCGAGGAAGCTCGTAAGGCCCTGGCGACCTTGTAAGGAAGCTGAGAGTCGAACGAATTCGCAGGACGCCCTGCGGGTCGTTCTTGAGAAAGAATCTACGGGTGATAAGCAATAACAGGAGTGTTTTATGAGTGTTGAATTTCGCCAGCGAAGGCCAAGTGAATACCTAAAGATAGTTTTGAAGCGTAAGTGGTTGATTATCCTTCCGGCCATCGCGGTAACAACCGCCGTTGCCTGGGTAGTTTATCGCTTGCCTAACGTTTATGAGTCCACAACGCTTGTCGTTGTAAAGCCCTCAACGCTTCCAACAGGAGTTGTCCCGACGGTGACCGAAGATAGTCTGACCCGTCAGTTGACGAGCATTGCGCAGGTCGTCACAAGCCGCAGTTCACTGGAGCCGCTAGTAGAGAAATATGAGCTGTATAAAATCGAAAGGGCGCGGGGCGAGGCGATGGAAACTGTCATCGATAAGTTGCGCAAAGATATTAAGGTCGAGGTGAATACGAGCCGGAACGATATTACCAACGGCTTCAATATAGCGTTTCGTTATCGGGACCCCAGCATCACTCAGCACGTGACGGCTGACCTAGCCGGCAAGTATGTGAGCGAGCAAACGAAGAATACGATTAATTCGACTGGGGCTGCGAAACGGTTCATCGACGATCAGGTTAGACAAACTAAGGACGAACTCGATGAGCTCGACAGAAAGCGTGTCGAGTTTATGACCAAAAACGTCGGCAATCTACCTTCGGAAGCAGCTTCGCTGGTTGGCCAGTTGGGTGGTCTGCGAGAACAGCAAAAGGCGTTGATTTCCGAAGTCGGCCGGCTGCAGGATCGTCGCTCAGCTTTGACCGGCCAGTTGACTCTTTTGAAGAAGCAGTCTGACCAGATTCGCGACGATGTGGCTGAGAATATCACCGATCCCAAAACAACCGTGGCCTGGGCAGAACTCGTAAAGCGCAAGGCAGATCTGGAAGCCGGGTTGCAGAGTATGCTGACCACACTCAAGCCAAAACATCCGGACGTCATCGCGAGGCAAGCTGAAATACGATCTATTCAGGAACAGATGGATCTGATGGTCACTGAGCGGGACGAGCGCATAAAGCAGAAGCAGGAAAAGCTGAAGGATCGTCCCGACCTGAGTATTGCGTCGCTCGAAGCTGAGATCAAGTTGACGCAAGGCGAGATTGTTCGAGAGCAGAAACAGCTTGGTGACACTGAGACCCAGATCAATGAGCTGTTGCGCCGCGTCAATGACGTACCGGGCGCAGAGGTATCATTGGGAGCGCTCGAGCGAGATTACCAAACAAAGAAGGCCTCCTACGATTCGCTCTTGGGCCAGCAACTGAGAATTAACCTGGGCGCCGACGCCGCTAGTCAGCAACAGGGAGAAGGCATTGAGGTGGTCGATCCGGCGAACCTGCCATCGCAACCGGTGGCGCCAAAACGTCCTATGCTTTTGGGCTTCGGTTTGGCGTTCGGGTTGGGTCTGGGATTTCTTTTCGCCGGTATGATTGAGGTTCCGCGGTTGCTCACTATCCAAACAAGCGATGACGCTCGCCATTATACGGGGCTGCCTGTACTTGTTTCTGTGCCGCAGTTGTGGACACACCAGGAGTCAAGGGCTATCCCGCGACGTCGCAGGCTGCTCCTCGCGGCCGGGCTTGCGGCAACAGTGATTAGCATTCCACTGCTCGCCCTGGCGTTGAGGGCAACGCATATTTTCGAGTTCTTGGCGGCAGGACGAGCTTGAGAGAGGTTTGGCGGGCCGCTTTCGGTCTCACAGGGAGGTTCAAAGAGTGTACGCAGAATTCTACGGGTTAAAGGAATTGCCATTTGCGCTGACACCCGATCCGCGCTTTATCTACTTCACGCCGTCGCATACCGAAGTTATGGCTAACCTTCACTATGGTATAGAAAGCGGCAAGGGCCTGGTGGTGGTTACGGGCGAAGTAGGCACCGGCAAGACAACTATCTTGCGCTGGATGATGCAACGATTGGATCGCACTGTGCTGGTCGCCTACATTTTTAATCCGCGACTCTCAGTTGCCGAGTTCTATCAGCATGTAGCCACGCTTCTGGACGTTCAAAAGTGGGAAACAAAATCCGAGTTGTTGATTGAACTGGGACGCGCGCTCGAGTCACGCCATTCGAGAGGACTGCGTACAGTTCTCATCATAGATGAAGCTCAGGGACTGTCACCGCACGTGCTGGAGGAGATTCGGCTGCTTTCCAATTTTGAATCGGATACGGCCAAGCAGCTGCAAATTGTTCTTACGGGTCAACCGGAATTGCGTGACATCTTGAACAATCCCGACTTGCGTCAGCTCAAGCAGAGAGTGGCCCTGCGTTGCGTAATTAAGCCACTGCCGAATGTTGAAGAAACCGATCGCTACATTACTTCGCGTCTGCTGGTAGCAGGGGCCGAACGCACAGACATATTTTCCCCCGGGGCCATTGACTACATCTTCCGTTGCTCCGAGGGCATCCCGCGCAACGTCAATAACCTTTGCGATAACGCGCTCCTGGCCGGGTATGCCTCAGGTCAGCTGACCCTGGGCCGTTCAGTAATCGAAGAGATTGCTGAAACCTTTGACATGTTGCCGCGCTCGAATAGTGGGATGCAGCCCGGCGAAGAGCGAGAGGCCCCCGCAAGAATCTTTTCGGCTTCGGGACGTGCGGAACTGTGGGCAGCTGGAACAACCCCAGCCGAGCCTGATGCCGAACCGGTTACGCCGGTCACTGTTGAGCGAAACTAAGGAAAAGTTAGTTTGAAATGACGTACAGGATTACCGTGAGGTGAACTGATGGGAAGAGTCTTCGAAGCACTCCGACGCGCCAATACTACTCCGAAGAGTGGTGCGTCCAAGGAACATTCAGATTCAAGTCGTCGCGATGGAGCGCCAGGTCCAGCCCAGGCTGACCTGCGCTCTGCCAGGCAGATTGAAGAGGAGCTGCTTAGTGGCTCTTCGATCATGTCTATTTCCGAAGATGCGGCGAGAAGTTCAGCGTCCACTGCGCACACGGCGGATGTACCCGACGGGTCGGCACTCCCCGGCGGAATGGCTTCGCGTGATGTTGGGGCAACTTTGGGCGCTGCCGGGGCGGCGCGTGCAGGAGGATTTGTCTCTTACGACATTTCTCCTGCGCGCGTCGAACCTCACTTGGTGGCTATCAACCAGCCTCGGTCGGCCTATTGTGAACAGTTTCGCTCTCTTCGCACGCGAGTGCTTCAGGCAGGAGAACGTCTGCAGATGCGTGCGTTTGTAATCACCAGCGCCGGCATAGGGGAAGGCAAGACCTTAACTGCTTTAAACCTCGCGTGGCTGCTTGCGCAGTCAGAAGGTATTCGTGCGCTCGTGATCGACAGCGACCTTCGCCAGCCCTGTGCTGCTGAATATCTGGGACTTGACCTTCCAATAGGCTTGTCCGAGGTCCTCGGTGGCCAGGCTCGATTAGAAAATGCGATTGTCCGGGTTGATCCTGCGGGACTTTATCTTTTGCCAGGTGGCGGCGCCCGTGATGACGTAGCTGAGTTGTTGGGTGGGCCAACCTACGCGCGACTCCTTACCGACGTCCGTCGAATGTTTGACTATATAATCATCGATGCTCCGCCGCTCGGGATATTCACGGACGCCAACGTCTTGATCAGCAGAGCTGACGGCGCGCTGCTGGTCGTGCGGGCCGGCAAAACTCGCTACACCATAGTAGACAAGCTCTTGGATCAGCTCCCCCGAGAGCGTGTGTTGGGTGTCGTGCTGAATCGCAGTGACGAGGAGATTGGAACGAGCGCTTATTATAATCACCGCTATTACAATCGAAAGGCGCTCCCCACGCCTGAGACGAAAGAAATTTCCGCTGAACCGCAAGAGGAGGTTGTGACCGTTAATTGAGTGCATCGCGCCTTAATACCAGGACAATCTTATTGCTTCTCGCCGAGGCCGCGGTGGTTTTCGGGGCGATCATACTCGCCGTGTATCTAAGGTTCGGCATTGAAGATGCGCAATCCGAGTTAACCGAGAACTATGGATTTCTGAAGGCGGGTCTGGCGACGGTTTTTTGCCTGACCGCATTCTATCTCTTCGATCTTTACGACTTTATTGTGATGTATGACCGGCGCGAGTTGGTGCTGCGCCTGGTCCAAGCGCTCGGCCTGGCCTGGATTGCACTGGCCCTGGCTTATTATGCGTTCCCCACGTTAAGGCTAGGTCGTGGAATCTCGCTGATTGCTCTGCCCCTTGCCGTGACGTTAATGGTAGGCTGGCGGATTTCAATCCACTGGCTAATGGGCCACCCCGGCATCGGTGAACGGATTCTTATCGTCGGCTCCGGCAATTTGGCAGTCGAGTTGGCGCAAGAGGTACTGAACAGGCCCGATGCGGGCTATCGCATTGTTGGATTCGTAGGCACAGATTCAGAACTTTTGGGCAAGAGTTTGATTAACCCGAGAGTGATCGGATTGACATCCGATCTCGATTCAATCGTTACACGGGAGGATATTGATCGCATTGTCGTTGCAATGGGCGAGCGGCGCGGCGCGTTGCCAACTGATAAATTGTTACAGCTGAGTCTAACAGGCAAGGTTTCGATCGAAGAAGGCGCGTCTTTTTACGAGCGGGTTACGGGTCGCGTTTCCTTGAATATGATTCGACCTTCATGGCTGATCTTCTCAGGTCGCGGCCGGCAAGCCCGCCTCGCCGGGATAACGCGCAGTATCGTCCATCGGTTCGTCGCGCTAATCGGCGCCATCCTCTCGGCTCCCCTGGCAATCGTGACGGCGCTCCTGATTAAGTTAGAGTCAACCGGCCCGGTTTTCTATCGCCAGGAACGCGTGGGCAAGAATGGTCGCAACTTCGTTTTGGTAAAGTTTCGCTCGATGCGTGTAGATGCGGAACAAGAAGGTCCAGTTTGGGCCACCAAGGACGATGATCGCGCTACACGAGTGGGACGGGTCATCCGTAAGCTCCGGATAGACGAGATCCCCCAGTTCTGGAATATCCTGCGAGGTGACATGAACTTCGTTGGCCCCCGCCCTGAGCGCGAACACTTTGTGGCGCAGTTGGCCCAGGAAATACCCTATTACAAACAACGTCATTTGATCGCGCCTGGCCTGACAGGTTGGGCCCAGATCAAATATGCATATGGAGCTTCGGTTGAGGACGCCAGGCAAAAGCTTCAATATGATCTTTTTTACATCAAGAACCAGAGTTTGATTCTCGATGCCATCATAATATTTGAAACGATCAAAATCATCCTGTTTGGTCGAGGAGCTCACTGAGCTAATGCAGGTTTTTTGGAGGTTACAATGAAGGAAGCGAACAAGGTAATCGCGCTCGCACTGTTTACGACGATTAGTGCGACAGGAATTCTCGCGCAGACTCAGGGTTCAGAGGCGCAAAAGACCCGGCAGCGGACGGCCACGACGACTCCCCAGGATAAGAACGCCAACAAAACCACAACCCAGAAGCCGACCAAACAAGGGGCCTCTGGAGATCGCCTTGAACCAGACGAAACGTCTCGCACTCCAGCTGATGTTCCAGATGAAACGCTGGCAAATCGGCAGGAGCAGATGTCTGAAGAAGCCGCGGTAGAGCCTTTCTATAACAACTTTTTCAACACGTATCGCCTTGGTCCCGAGGATATCATTTCAGTTAGTGTCTTCGGACAGGAGCGTTACTCCCGCCCAGGAATTACAATTCCGCCGAGCGGACGCGTCTCGCTGGCGCTAATTCCCAATGGCGTATTCGTTAATGGCAAGACTGTCGAGGAAGTGGCTGCCATAATAACGAAGCGCTACGACGAGTACATCGTCGACCCACAGGTTACTGTCTCGCTGGATAAGGCTTCGTCTTACCGCTACAGCATACTCGGCGACGTGGGTCAGCCAGGGATTAAACTCATGAGCCACCGCATGACCGTTACGGAAGCGCTGGCTGAGGCCGGCGGCGTCTTGTCCACCGGTAACAAGAGCAAGATTGTCGTTTTGCGCCGGCAGAATAATGGAATGCTGGCGCCGATCGCTGTGAACGCTTCCAAGATCTATAAGGGCGAACTCCCGGATTCAACCTATCTCGTTCCGGGTGATCAGATCGTTGTGCCCGGCAACAGGCTGAAAACGCTGCAGAAGATTATGAGTTTCAGCCCCATTCTAAGCTTCGCGCGGATCTTCACGGGCGGCGCAGTTCCGTACTAGCAGGCTGCTGAAAAAGGGACTGTTTGCAGCACTCGCTTTGTTTTTGGAAGTTTTGGAAACAACGACAACAGGATGATCCAGGAAATTTCACGAAATAATGAACGAATTTAGTATTTAGTTCGTGTGGGTTCGTGGATCGGGTCTTTGTCTTCCTTTTTTCAGTAGCCTGCCTGGAGGCGCTGGCCCAACCCATGTCCGTATCGGTACAGCCCAAGAGCCCGCACCCGGTTGCCTGGCAGTTCGCTCGCAACTGCACTACTTTCGCTTATAAGCGGCAGGCTGCTCAAGTTCAACGCGTCTTAACTGCCGGATTAACGCTCCTACTTTTTCTGGTTGGTCTAACGGCTTTTTCAGATCGAGCCCATGGTCAAACGAGTGGCTGGATCCGCCAACGTTCCGGAACGCTCGCATGGTTGCACTCGATTTATTTTCTCGACCAAAACCGAGGATGGGTCGTGGGCAGCAAAGGTACATTGCTTGCGACCATTGATGGCGGCAAAACATGGCAATCCAGACCACGGCCCGCTGCCGATGTACTACGCGATGTTTATTTCGCCGACGAAGAGAACGGTTGGCTGATGTGTGAGCGAAACGTCTACGAGCTGAGAACGAAAGATGATCCGCGCACATATCTCATGCAAACAACGGATGGGGGTGACCACTGGCAACGAGTAAATATTGGACGCAACAGTGCCGACGTTCGTTTGGTTCGAGCTGTGTTTAGTCGCGGCGGCCGCGGTTGGGCTTTTGGCGAGGGCGGAGCGATCTTTTCCACCCGTGACTCAGGAGCGAATTGGACTCGTCTTCAGGTACCCACGCGCCATCTGCTTCTCGGCGGCATATTCATCGATGACGATCGCGGTTGGATTGTCGGCGCCGGTGCGACTATCTTGCAAACCTCGGACGGAGGGGAAACCTGGCACTTGTCAAGACTAAGCGACGCGGATGACGTTCGTTTTTCAGCGGCATCGTTTGTTGATAATCGAACCGGCTGGGCTGTCGGTACTAATGGCATCATCTATCGGACAATGAATGGGGGTCGCACTTGGCAACTCCAAACTTCAGGTGTGAAGGCAGACCTTTACGACGTGAAGTTCCTTGACGCCGCCGAAGGGTGGGCCGTCGGTGCGGAGGGAACCATCGTTTACACGAACGATGGCGGGCAGCGTTGGACCGTCGAGTCCACTGGTGTTGAGCATCCCCTCGAACGAGTTTTCTTAACCGATCGCACTCACGGCTGGGCAGTAGGGTTCGGCGGCACTCTGGTCACTTTAGTGCGCACCGAAGCCCCAGTCATTCGCAGATAATCAAGAGAGAAATTAGCCTTGAAAAAAGAAAAGCAAACACGAATATTTCGAATCGTAGCTGGTCTTGTCTGTGCCCTCATCATGTGCGTGGGCTCGGTGGCAGCTCAAATGGAACCGGGAAGTGGCTCGAGTCAGCAGCGACCAGCAATCCCAGCTGACAATAAGACGCGCGCTCGCCAGGCCGTTTCAGTGGAAAAGCCCAACAAATCTGCGGACGGTAGCCCTAACGTCACAGTGGAGCCGGGTTCGACACAGCCCAAGCAACCGGTTACTGCTTCTGATCCGCTAACCAGCTTGCGTGAACAGATTGATACCGCTCCCAGCGATCAGGAGAGAGTTGTCTTGCAACTAAAACTGGTCGACGAACTTGTATTGGCTGGTAAGAAGCAGGACGCGGTTAACGAGCTACACTTAATGGCCGCCGAAGATCGCTTCGATCCGCAGACGTTCTACAACATCGGCAACGCGTTGGCTCGTCTTGGGGACTCTAATGGAGCCGTAACCACGTACCGCAAGGCGATCGAGCAACGCAAAGGCAGGTATTCGCGCGCATTGAACAACCTCGGTGTGGTACTCATGCGACAGGGCCGTTGGGAAGAAGCTAACGAGGCATTCAGTACGGCACTCAAGTTGGAAAGTTTCCGCTACGCTGAGGCCAGTTACAATCTCGGACGTCTATACGCAGCCCAGGGGGAAATCGATTTGGCGATCCGCGAGTGGCACCGCGCCCTCACGGTGGATCCCGACCACAAAGCAGCGGCTCAGGCAATCGCAAGGGCGAGCTTTGATGGCCGGATCACAGTGGGGGCTAAGCCCGCTACGGACAAGCGAGAAATGAAACGCGCTGACACGTCACCGCAACCGAAGGCAAGCGTTGCCAACGTTAAAGTTGCCACTCCGGCGCGCAGTTCCTCCGCATCGATGACGCGGACCTTGACGGTAGATCAAGTTACGTACAATCAATTGCAACGCGCGCGGGACGCTCGCGAGCGCGGAAAAGATCAAGAGGCGATCACAAGTTATCGCAACGTCATTTCCCGCATGGGTGGTTATTTTGGTCCGGCAAACCTCGAATTAAGCTACATCCTGATCGGTATGAAGCAGCCTGATGAGGCGCTGACATATCTCCGGCCGGTAACAGCCCGAGATGGTTCGCGTTATCCGATTAGTTACTATCACCTGGCGCGGATATATGAGATCAAGAACCAACTTGATCTGGCGGAAGAAGCCTATGAGCAAGCGTCAGAGCGATACAAGGGAGTAAACCCTCAGTTTCTGCTCGACATCAGCCGTGTACGCGAAAAGCGTGGTGACTACAAAGGCGCGCTCACTGCTATGGAAGAATACCTTATTGCGGTGGAGCGACAAGGGGTGAAGCCTGACTGGTCCGAACAGCGACTCGCAGCGCTCAGGCAAAAACTCTCCGGATCCCAACCAAAACAGTAGCGAGGCAAGGGAGAGGAGAAGAGGGGAAGAGGAGAAGAGGGAAACAGGGGAAGAGGAAAACACTCTTTTCTTTTCCTTTTAAAATCCCTTTTTTCCTCTTCCCCTTTTCCCCCTTTTTCCTCCGTTCGTTACTGCCCCGCCTCGGCTTTTACCTCGGCTATTTTAGTAACGTGGATTGTGTCGCCTTCGAGCGTACCTTCAACCGCAACGGAAACGCCGGCTTTGGTTTCGGTTTCCTTGAGCAACGCTTCCACGCTTTTATTTCCGGGCTCATCGAATTTGTAAAGTTGGCCGTCAGCGGTGAAGAGCGCGTAGCCGGCCTTCGCGCAGTTCGGCATCAAAGCACAGGAAGTGGAGTGCTTCTTGACCCTGTCTTTGAACGTCGCATCCTTGGCGTGTGCGCCCGCGCAGGCGTTATCGATAAGATAGCCATTCAGCTTGACTGAATTCTTGTCTTGCGCATAAACCAGCGCGGACAGGATGAATATCATACCCAGGGTAAATAGTCTTCGAGTCATTGTTGTTCCTCCTCAGGATCTTGGATCTTCCGTTCGGGTCGTAAGTGCGGAAATAGTATCACGTCACGAATGGACTGTCTGTTAGTAACCAGCATTACGAAACGATCGATGCCAATACCTATGCCGGCGGCCGGGGGCATGCCATACGAGAGGGCGCGAATGTAGTCTTCATCCATCACCATCGCCTCTTCATCGCCACGTTCGCGCTGGGCCACCTGATCCTTAAAGCGCTGATATTGCTCTGCCGGGTCGTTTAATTCCGAAAAACCGTTAGCGCACTCCATACCAGCGATGAAAAGTTCAAAGCGCTCGGCAACCGTCGGATCCTTAGGCGATGCTTTGGACAGTGGCGAGATTGCCTTGGGGAAATCTGTGATAAAAGTTGGCTGCACCAGGTTCGGCTCGACATGGTTCTCAAAAAGCTCGAGCAAATTCTCGTCGGTAATTTTGTCTGCAGCATAGAACTTTGCGACAGACTGTCTCATCGTCAACCGCTCGAATGGCTTGGAGAAGTCAATGTCGCGATCGCCCAGGCGCACGTGGGTGTGACTCAGCACCGTGAAGACTGTGGACGTCAGCATTTCCTCGCAGAAATCCATCATCTGGTTTACATCTGCGTAAGCCCAATAAAACTCCAGCATCGTAAATTCTGGATTGTGTCGCGTCGAGATGCCTTCATTACGGAAGTTTCGGTTCAGCTCATACACCTTTTCAAAGCCGCCCACCAACAATCGTTTAAGGTAAAGTTCGGGGGCAATGCGCGCATAGAGATCAATACCCAGAGCGTTATGATGGGTCTTGAACGGGCGCGCCGCAGCTCCGGTGGCCAGCGGTGTAAGCATTGGCGTTTCAACTTCAATGTAACCGTGATCGTCTAGTATCCGACGCAGCTCGCGAATGACCGCTGAACGGCGCTCGAAAACTTCTCGGGGTGTAAGCTCGCCTTCTTCGCGTTCGAGCTTCAAACTACCCGCAATCAGATCCGCATAGCGCTGGCGCTGACGAATCTCCGGATCGTTGATGCCGTGCATCTTGTCGGGCAGCGGCAACAGCGCCTTGGCCAGGAACTGCAACTTCTGAGCGTGCACCGACAACTCGCCGGTCTTGGTAACAAACAAATAGCCTTCAACTCCAATCAAATCTCCGTGATCGAGCAACTCAAATAACGACCAACCATCGACCGAATCGCTACTACCGTCATTGCACACACCCATCACGTCTGAACGGCGCACATAAAGTTGCAAGCGCGAAACACCATCAGACAGATGTAGGAAGGCGGCTTTGCCCATGACGCGTGGCGGCGAGGCAATGCGGCCGGCCACGCGAACTGTGATTTTATTTAGCTCCTGGTTAGCAACCTCGATCTCATCCGCATCCGGACGTCCTCCTTCTGCAACCTTAGGTTCAAAAGAGCGGAATTTTTCAACAACCGAGCTAATCGTATCTTCGCGGCCAGCTTGGACCACCTGACTACGTTCGAACTTGTTTGGGTAGACATTCCCGACCAGACGCTCGAGTTCCTCCAGGTGCTCGTGGCGCGCCAGCGTTTGATCATTCTCTTCAATGAAAGGTATGGACAATGTAACTCCAAATGTAGCCGCGAATTATAGAGACCGCTGCGATCGAGCGCAAACGCCTGTTTAGACGTTAGGGTCCGACCAGGTACTGGTTCAGTTTCACATTAAGCGCGAAAATAGGTTTGTTGTGGCTGCGACGGCTTTGCCGCCTGATATGAGGCGGTGGCTTTGCCCCGCCGGTCAACTGCCCGTACCACCTTGGGGCTGTGCCCCTGGTTCGGGGCTCGACCCTCGACTGACGCTGTAAGATTGCTACTGCATAGAAGAGTCGATTCGAAGCGCACGTCTCGGAAATTACAGCACCACCGTTAAGCCAAGGGGCGAAGCCCGCACCAGGGGCATAGCCCAAGTCTTAACGGAAGCTGACCGGCGGGGCTGAGCCACCGCCTCACATCGGGCGGCAAAGCCGTGCCGGCGCTTGAAAGGTTTTCTGCTGGCTTGTTTGCCGGCGCTGAGAAAGCTACTTGAATGGCAAAGCCGTGCCGGCGCTTGAAAGGTTTTCTGCTGGACTGGAATCAAATGGCAACTGCTCGCAACGACTGCATTTACTCATCCCCGAGCGGCCATGTTAGATTCTTTCCGGAACATGAGTGGGAAGATTCTGAGCCTGGCCGAACTGCTCGGAGAGCGCGAACGTCTGCGCTCACTGGGGCAGCGTGTCGTCTTTACAAACGGGGTTTTCGACTTGTTGCATGTCGGACATGTTCGGTATCTGGCGGCGGCACGAGCTCTCGGAGAGGTGCTCATGGTCGGAATCAACAGCGACCGAAGAGTGCGCGAGTTAAAAGGCGCCGGCCGGCCGGTGGTCATTGAAAACGAGCGTGCGGAGATTCTTGCCGCCTTGGGACAGGTGGATTGCGTCACGATCTTCGACGATACTTCGCCCCGTTCGTTGATTGCCCGGCTGTTGCCTGATGTGCTTGTGAAAGGCGGTGATTACGGCTTGGATGAAATCCATGGCCGCGAGGAGGTGGAAGCCGCCGGTGGGAAAGTGGTGGCGCTGCCGTTCGTCCCCGGTGCCTCGACAAGCGCGATTATCGAACGGATGAAAATAAATAATAAGTAATGAGCACTACGATCAACAGCACGCCCGCGTTGCAAGCCACATTACAGCGTGTCTCGCAGACGCCGCAGTACCACCAAGTGTTGGGAGAGCTACGCCGAGGCGCTCGTGTTATTTCGATCAGCGGACTCGTCACTCTTTCGGCTCGTGCTCTTGTGCTCGCCGCACTCCAGAAGGAAACCGGAAAGCGGTTTGCCATTGTGGCGCCGGCAACGCGAGATCTCGAACCGTGGGAACGGAACCTGCGCTTTTGGTATTGTGCACTGGCAGGCAAGGAAGGCTGCGATAACGAAGTGCTGGTGCTGCCGGCGTCTGAGACTGATCCTTATGCAGGGTTCTCACCGCACGCAGAGACACTGGAAAAGAGGGCTTTGACGCTTTGGCGTTTGATACAACATTCGCACGATTTTGTTTTGTTAACCGCGCGTGCACTCGCCAGAAGGATGGTCGGTCCCGATGAAGTTCGCCGCACGGGAACGACATTGAAAAGGGACCAGGAGTTTTCGCCTGACGAGTTGGTTGAAAAGCTATTTGCGACCGGCTACATGCGTGAAGATCCAGTTGGCGGTATTGGTGAGTTTTCCATCCGTGGCGGCATCGTTGATATATGGCCTCCGGGACGTGAAGCGCCCGTGAGAATCGAGTTTTTCGGCGACACGGTTGACTCGCTTCGTGAATTTGATCCTGAGACGCAACTCTCAACCGGACCCTTGAGCGAAGCCGAGTTCCCGCCGATGCGTGAGCTCAGAGTTAATAGTCACGATTTTCGCGAGTGGGCCGAGCGAGCAAGAGAACGTTGGAGCGAAGACCGGTACGCGCGCGCGCTCCGCGACCGCACTGCCTTCGCTGATGAGGCTACCTCTCAGCTGAAGAGCTTCGCACCAAGATTGACGAGCGGCAGCGTGTGGAAATTCGCACCCTGGGTCGTGCGGCGGCCGAAGTCGATCAAGCCTTGGCCCTCGATGCGGAAGCACCGCAGGTACAAATTGGTCGTAGTCGAGGACTTCGATATCCGATGTTCTTGTTTCCCATCGTTGGCCCGGCGACGGAGGTGGAGTGGCAAGCCCAGTCAGTGATGCGTTATCACGGTCGGCTCTCCGATCTTGCTGATCGTGTCAAACGGGCGCGGGATGAAGACACTGCAACTCTCTTTGTGATGCCGGGGCGTGGAACGGCGGAGCGGTTAGTCGAGATTCTGGCTGAGTACGCGGTCGACGCGCAGCTCACGCTTCCAGGGGAAAACATCGAGACTCCCGTTGACTCACCGGTGATCGCGACGGTCGGCCGTTTGAGTAGCGGCTTCGAACTGCCTCAGGCCCGTCTGCTCGTGCACGTTGAGACAGACGTGTTCGATGAGGCTAGCGATCCTGTTGAGCGACGCGGTGCGGTAAGTGAAGGAAGGCGGCAGAAGGACGGAAAAAAACCCAGGTCAAAGACTGCAGCTTTTCTTTCGGATTTTCGCGATCTCCGGCCAGGCGACTACGTGGTCCATATCGATCACGGGATCTCGCGATTTGGTGGTTTGCAGACCCTCGAGCTTGGACCACGAAGCGGTGAGTTCATGCTGCTTTACTATGCTGACGACGCCAAGCTTTACGTTCCAGTCGAGCGCCTCGATCTCGTCCAAAGATATTCGAGCGCCGAAGGCCACCAACCTCAGTTAGATCGTCTCGGCGGGTTGGGATGGCAGAAGACTAAGGCCAAAGCGAAGCGGGCGATGCGCGACATGGCTGACGAGCTGTTGCGCCTCTACGCTGAGCGCAAACTCGTGGGTGGCTATGCTTTCGCCGCGGACACTCCCTGGCAGCACGAGTTTGAGGATGGATTTCAATACGTGCTTACCCCTGATCAAGAAACTGCCATCGAAGACATTAAGAAGGACATGGAAGAGATGGTGCCCATGGATCGTCTTCTTTGCGGTGATGTTGGATATGGCAAAACCGAGGTGGCGATGCGTGCCGCCTTTAAGGCTGTCATGGAAGGAAAGCAGGCAGCAGTTCTTACTCCGACCACCGTTCTGGCCTACCAGCACTACGACACCTTCCGCAGTCGCTTTGCTCCGTTTCCCATCAAAGTGGAGTTGTTGTCGCGCTTTCGTTCCGCCAAAGAACAGAAAGAAGTTGTGAAGCGAGTTGAGTCGGGCGACGTCGATGTGATCATTGGCACGCACCGAATGTTGTCAAAGGATGTGCGCTTCAAGGATCTCGGCATCGTCGTAGTGGATGAAGAACAACGATTTGGCGTGGCCCACAAGGAGCGTTTGAAGCAACTTAAGAAGCGGGTCGACGTGCTGACGCTTTCGGCAACTCCCATACCCCGCACGCTGAATATGTCTCTCAGCGGATTGCGTGACATGTCGTTGATCGAAACGCCGCCCCGAGATCGACTAGCGATCCAAACGCAGGTAGTTCAGTTTTCTGAAAACGTTATCAAATCGGCAATTGAGCTGGAACTGGCGCGCGGCGGACAAGTCTTTTTCATCCATAATCGGGTTGAGACAATCGAGACTGTTGCGGCACTGGTAAAACGCCTGGTGCCCCAGGCCCGCATGGCGATAGGCCATGGTCAGATGAACGAGAAGGACATGGAGCGGGTAATGCTCGATTTTATCGACTATAAATATGATGTTTTGGTGGCAACTACGATCATCGAGAACGGGATAGACATCCCCCGTGCGAACACCATCATCATAAACCGCGCCGATGGTTACGGTCTTTCTCAGCTTTATCAACTCCGCGGGCGAGTGGGCCGCTCAAACCGGCGTGCGTACGCCTATCTTTTGATTCCCGGGGAACAAGAGCTCTCGCCAATTGCGCGGCGGCGGCTGGCAGCTATTCGGGAGTTTTCGGACCTGGGCGCCGGCTTCCGTATCGCCGCCCTCGATCTTGAATTGCGGGGTGCAGGTAACTTCCTGGGGGGCGAACAGTCAGGCCACATGGATTCGCTTGGATTTGACCTGTATACCCAGATGCTCGAGCGGACGGTTGCTGAATTGAGGGGCGAGGCCGTTGAAGACGAAACCAGCGTTTCCTTGAACCTGGGAGTAGATGTGGCGATTCCCGACGGCTACATCACCGACATGGGTCAGCGCCTGCGGACTTACAAGCGCGTATCCTCTGCGAGAGATGAGCAAACGCTCTCGAGCATCAGGACCGAAACTCAGGATCGTTATGGCCGATTGCCTCAGTCCGTGGAACGGCTGTTTTATTATGCCAGCTTGCGACGGCTGGCAGAAGAAGTGGGGGTCGTTTCGATTGACAAGACTCCCGATGGCATCGCCATCAAATTCAGTGAAAAAGCGCGTATCTCGCCTGAAAAATTGGCTGAGTTCCTGGGGCAAAGGGAAGGTGCCACATTCACGCCCAGTGGAGTGCTGCGTTTGAGCCTCAGTGATGACGAGGTCGATGACGGGCTTGGCGTTTCACGTCAGTCATTGCTGCAACTTCGGGCGAACGATTAGAATAAGTCCCCGGTTTTGGTAGTGGGTCAGTTAGAGTTCAAACTTTTAGTTGTGGCCGCAAAACAGCAACCTAAAGGTTGAACTCTAAACTTTCATAATCAGACTCACCCACTCCCCGGTTTTGTCACTATTGTTGCTTTTCTGCTCAGCCGTTGGGCTTGGGAAAAGCAAAACAACTTGATTCAAACTAATTTAGGAGTATTTCCGTGAATTCTAAAGTTACGTCGCTCGTAGCCGCGAGTCTTTTCGTGGTCGCAATTTTGGTGGTCACGCCATCCAGGACTTTTGCTCAGGAGGGAGAACTGCAGGTCGTTGACGAAGTGATCGCCCAAGTCAACGACGATGTGATCACGTTGTCAATGTTGAGGCGCGAGTCGAAAGAACGAATTGATACTCTGAAGCAGGGCGGAATGCCCGAGCAGCAGGCCATCGCAGAGGTCACAAAGCGACAGCCTGAACTAATTGCTACCCTGATCAACGAGCAGTTGCTGCTACAAAAAGGCAAGGAACTCGACTTAGCGAAAGATGTCGAGGATGAGGTCAATCGTCGCATGTTCGAGGTTGCCAAGGAGCAGGGTATTCAAACTATTGAGAAATTAGACGAAGCGCTGCGCCAAAATCAGCAGGATCCAACGGTCATTCGGCAAACGCTACGCACTGAGATCATGAAGCAGATGGTGATTCAGCAGGAAGTTGATCGCAAGATATTCTTCAGCCTCTCGATGGACGAACTGAAAAAGTATTTCGATACTCATCGCGACAGCTTTCGTAAGCCTGAGAGTGTGAAAATCTCGGAAATATTTTTGGGCGTTACCGGCAAGAACGAAGCAGACGTAAAAGCGAGAGCGGTGGAGTTGGTTACTCAATTGCGGGCGGGAGCGGACTTTAAGGCAGTGGCAGCCGCAAACTCAGAACGTGAGCAGAATGGCGTTCGTACCGGGCCACAGGACAAAGGCGAAGTTGGAACCTTCGAAGTACCATCGTTGCGAGAAGACGTGGCAGGGTCTATCAAGAATCTCAAGGCCGGCGGAATCAGCGATCCCCTGTTAGGACCTGATGGCTTTCACATCTTCCGCGTGGACGAACGGACAGCTGCAAGCGATGTCGTGACCTTCAACGAAAACCGTGTGCGTGAGGCGATCACTATCGAGCGGTCACCCAAAGAGCGTGATAACTATCTTCAAACTCTGCGGAACGAGGGTTACGTTAAGGTTGCGGAAAACTACCGAGCCTCAGTCGAACCATTGCTAAAACTCACAGCGCCCACTGCGGCGAAAACGAATGACTCTCAGAAAAATAAGAAGGACGACAAGAATAAAAAACCCTAACAATAGTCTGGAGTCTGGAGTCTGGAGTCGCGAGTCTTCGTATTCTTGAGGAGCGGTTGGACTCGGAAGTTGTAAGAATCTTAGGTTGCGAGCGTTACTTGTGACCCAGCCAGGCTACTCCCGACTCCAGACTCCCGACTCCCGACTCCAGATTTTTTCATGCGCCTCGATCTGTTCCTCAAAGCCAGTCGTCTTTGTCCGAGGCGCACCGTTGCGCAAAAGCTCTGCGATGCAGGTTTGGTGTCGGTCGGCGATAAGGTCGTTAAGTCTGCGCACGCGATTAAGCCAGGTGATGAGATAACAATTTCGCGTCGTGACCGGGTGACCACGGTTCGTGTGAAAACCGTTCCAGAAAGCCGTCAGACTTCACGAAAAGAAGCATCCGCTCTCTTTGAGTTGGTACGCGAAGAAGTCCTGGAGTGCGAATAGTTGTGACTAGAACAATCAAGCCATTCAAGATTCGCAATATCGAGATCAACCCGCCGCTGATCCTTTCCCCGATGGCGGGAGTAACCGACGTGTCTTTTCGACGCTTGATAAAGAGACGTGGTGGTGTAGGCCTAACCGTCTCGGAGTTTATTTCCGTAGAGGGTCTGACGCGTAGCAACCCAAAGTCCAAGAGACAGATGCGGTTTTACCCGGATGAGCAGCCGTTTGCTGTGCAGATCTTCGGCGGTCAACCGGAACGCATGCGCATGGCCGCAGAGATGGCGGAAGAGGTTGGCGCCGACATCCTCGACATTAACTGTGGATGTCCGGCGCCGAAGGTTGTGAAGCACGGAGGTGGCTCGGGTCTGCTGAAGGACCATCAGCGGCTTGTAACGATTCTCGAAGAGGTCAAGAAGGCCGTTACGATTCCGCTGACAATCAAGATAAGAGCTGGTTTCTACGACCATACGATCAATGCCGTCGAGACCGCGAAGCTGGCTGAAGCATGTGGAGTTGAGCATATCGCTTTGCATGGGCGCACCAAAGAGCAGGGCTACCGCGGTCTGGCGAATTGGGATCTGGTGCGTCAAATTAAAGAAGTTGTTAGCGTTCCTGTTTCAGGAAGTGGTGACGTTAATACCATAGAGGGTGCGTTTGCCCGCTTCAACGAGACAAATTGCGACGGTGTTTTGATTGGCCGGGGCGCCATGGCTAACCCCTGGATATTTCGACAAATTGAAGATGCGATGGCGGGCAGGGAAGTCTTTCAACCAGCGCTGGCGGATAAGCGGGCAATCCTGCTCGAATATTTTGACATGCTGCGGGAAGACATGCCGGAAACTCCGGCTATAAATCGGATGAAACAGCTGGCGGGCCAGTTTACGCGCGGCCTCCAAGGCGGAGCACTGTTCCGCACCTCGATTTATCATTCACACTCTGTCGACGAGATTCTTTCGCGAATCGCAGAATACTTTGAAGCCATTGAGACCGGCCAGCCCTATTTTGGCGAGGCGGGAGCGAGAATCGAAGAAGAGCCGCTTCTTGATTCCTGTGAAGCCGCCTTGTAGGCGTGGCTGGTTGAATTGAACAAGTTGGGAAGGGGGCAAGCGACAAAAGAGGTATCCAACCAAATCGATGCCGAGCGCGCCCCCGCTGCGCTTCGCTAGCAGCAACCCAGAATTCAAAGCTCACCTAGCATACCGATAAGGCGAATGGCTGCACACAGGCGGGGGCGCGCTGGAATTCATTACCGCCACAAGCCTGAATCTCCGCTTGCCCCCTTCCCAACTTGTTCAATTCAACCACATGAGTTACCTACCCACTCTCTTCAGTGCACCTTCTTATTAGGCTCGGAGGATATCGCAGCAGTCTTTGAACTGGGCTTTCCAGTACCTGTATCGAGATCAACTGGCGCCGGATAACCTTTACCACCTAACGCGGCTATCTCAATCACCCTCTCCTTCTGATTTTTCGGCGCTTTCTTTTCGGGCTTACGTTTCTTTTCACCCGCTTTGGCTGGTTCGTTTGTATTAACCGTCTGATTTACATTAGCAGACGACATGTTCGTGTTCGAGGGTTTCTGAGGTGGCAACTTCTTAGGATGAGCCGACATCGCGTTTAGACCCTCGAGCACTTCGGCGCGTTCTGCTTCGGACAGATCTTCCAGCTTTAGACCATTTGCATCTAACACCGCCCGTAGATTTTCTTCGGTGTTTGAATCCTGATCATAGACATCCTTGTAGATGTGTAGTTTGCCGTCCTCAAGCACAATGGTCTCGTAACGAAGCTCGACGGGCACGATCTTGTCCAGCTTGACAACTTTTGTTTTTGTCTTGTCCTGGAGATAAGTCTCGATCGCCTTGTCTGAGATCGCGGTTCCGGCGGTTTGGGCCAGCAGTCTGGCAAAGTCTTTCACCTGAGCATTAGTCAGCCCCACGCAGCCATGTGATGCAAAGGTTCCCAGCTTGGCCACAGACTTCCCGCCGTGAATTAACGAGGGAAGGCCAATGGGAATTTTCACTGGACCCAAAGGGTTAAGCTTACTTCCCGCTTCAACCCTTTCACCGACCTTGATCTCTTTCATGGATGCAACCCACGGTTCGTCGGGTGGTGTCCACGTTGGGTTAAAAATGATCTGCTGAGCCTTCCGTAAACCCGTAGGCAGAGGAAATTCCGGATAACCGATACCGATCTTGTACGACTTCAATAATGAACCATCCTTAAAGACATCCATTCGAAAAGCTGGGATGTTTACAACGATACGCGAATCCCTGGGAACAGCATTTGGTCCAGGCAGCATCGCGGTTTCGCGTGGCTTGGCATTGGTCGCCTCGAGCTCTTCGCTCCCTCTAACCCAGTGCTCGTTTGCTAGAGAGAAGATTTCCCTGGCCTTTTGCTCGCCTACAGCAGCGCGTACGGCGGCAGCGGACCGATCGCGAGCTTCGGAGGCACTGCCCTCTTGCTGCTCGGCGTTGGTTTGGCGTAAGCGGGCGATCTCGTCTGCGGCGCTCTTTTGCAAGTTACCGATTTGCTCATCAGTGAGCTGTACCTTGGATTTCAACTCCGTCTTGAAGGCCTGGTCAGAAAACAATGCATTCAAAACGGGCAAGGTCACAGGCAGCGACGCCGTCTCGGTCTTCTCAGCGATTGTCGGCGAGGGTGACGGTGCTGTTACCGGGGTGGTAGTGTTGGAATTACTTACCGGCCCGGTTGTGCAGCCAGGTCCGCTAAAAGTGAATGCGCTGACAAAAATCAGAGCCAGAGATTGTGCTAGTCTTCTCATTATCCGTCCTATCTTAATTAATCTTACACACTTAGGGTGCTCTTATTGCCTTATTCACAGCAATGGGTGTTCCCACAGAAGCTTGTAAGGTCAACCACCAAATCCTGCCAAGAAAAGCGGTTGCTTTGGACGATAAGCGAACGCTTGCGCTCGCAGATCTCTAAATTGGAACACGGTCGCATCCTCCGCACGAGTCGCTATGCGAAGCCTCGCTATTTATGCAACAAAGGATAGGGATTGATGTTTGTGCCTTCCCAGTAGCGGCTGGGATCAGAAACAATCGCGATCGAAAAATGTAAGTGGTAGTTTCCGGCTCCCGCGTTTCCAGTATCGCCGACATAGGCAATTATCACACCCTGGTGGACCAGCTTTCCTGCGGCCAGGCCATCGGCATACCGCTGAAGGTGAGCATAGTAATAAACGAGTTTCTTATCTGTACTTAATTGGTAGATCGTGGTACCACCGCGCTCGCTCTCAAACAGTTTGATGATCTCGCCGTCAGCGGCGGCGATGACCGGCGTGCCCTGCGGTGCAGCTATGTCAATCGCATCGTGCACGCGCCCCTCTGAACGAGCATCCGTAAAAGTGTCGTGCAGTTGTGCGGGCTTCACTCCACTAACCGGAATGATGAGGTTGAGTTTGCCGACATAACCTGGTTCCGTTGTTGCAGGGGGTTGGGGTTGGGGCTCTTCCGCTGACGCTGGAGGGGTTGGAACGACCGTTGTGACGACTTGCGGAGATGGGGCTGATGGAGTCAATTCCGGCGAAGGGGACGCAGGCGGAGATGGCTGTGACACGACTGACGGACTCGTACTAGTGACGGGTTGTTCTGGTTTATTGATAGGACGGGCGATGGGTCCAGGATTTTGCGACCGTCTCTGCAGTAGCCACACCAGAGTACTGACCGACAAAACAAGGACGAGAAAGACGGCAAGAAATGGTCCTCGTGTGGAGATAGCCATTCGACGTAACTCGTGGTCTAGCGGTTCCTTTCAATTCCCAGGGGCAGAAGCGGTCGAGGTACGGTTCCTTCGAAGAACCAACTGGCTCCAACACGCAAGCGATGATGCCATGTCGGTAGACGCCCGGTATACATAGCAAACCGTGCCTGCCGCGCCAGCGGTCCGCCAAAAGCTTTGCCGGCAGTGAGGACTGCAGCGCGTTCGGTGCCCAGACTCATTGCCTCGCCAAGTTCCTCGAAATACTTTGTTTGCAACTTCTCTCCCTTCAACCACGCTTGCACGTTGCGAGCGGCAAGACCGGCTTCCTGATAGGCAAGCTGAGCAGTTCCGGCCAACGTGGGAGTGGCGGATTCGTAGAAAGCAATATCGCCGAGAGCAAAGACATTTTGGAACGAGGGAATTTGCAGAGTCTGAGCGACTCGGATCAGATTGTTTCGTGTTTTTGGCACCTCAAGGTTTTCGACCAAAGGATTCACTTTGACTCCACCAACCCAAACCACGGCAGCGGTATCTATTTCGGTCTGAACGTCGTTGTGCTCAACTATTATGGCGTGTTCACCTACTCGGACAACGCGCGTCAGGGTGTGCACTTCTACATGCGACTCCAGTAGTGCCTTTTCCACAACTTCACGAATCTGTTCGCCCATACCGGGCACGACTCTATCGCCCATCTCAATGACGAGTACCCTTGGTTCACCCGGAAGCGCCCGCCGCTTGAACGCGTCACGAAGGAGGTCGGCCATTTTAGTAGACAATTCAACGCCGCTGGCGCCTCCGCCCACGACAGCGAATGTGAGAGCTTCGCGTGCGTCCTGAGGCGGCAGATCTGGAGCTACGCGATCAAGGGCGTCCACCATCCGGCTTCGCAAAGCAGCAGCATGACGGATCTTGCGAAAGGGAAGGGAGAATTGTTCAGCGCCCTCGACGCCTCGATAGTTTGTCGTTCCACCAACGGCAAGGACCAGAACATCGTATTCGAACGGCTCGTTGTGGCCTTCAACGGTGACTTTTTGGGCGGCAAGGTCAATCTGCCGGGTCGCGCCACTGACCAGTCCGACTTTTTCATCGACCAGTTCGGTATATTTCGGTGCAATGTGCCATTCTTCGACTTCGCCGCTGAGGTATTCGTAGAGCATAGGCGAAAACAGAAAATGGTCCTCGTCGGTAATGAGGGTGATTTGGCCCGAGCCTTCAAGGTTCAGGGCCGTAAAGAGTCCCCCGAAACCTCCGCCGACTATTACTATTCTAGTGTCAGCCATTGGCATTGCCTCCTCGAACCAGGTGGTTGAATAATCTCCGGAGATAGTAACAAACCGGCTGAATGATCACATTAGTTGAGACTTAGGCGGTTGAACGATAGCTGTTTACCGTTTGTTCGTGCCAGACGTGCCAGAACTGCCGCTGGACAGGTTCCAGAGCAGCGTGTTAAATTGAACTGTCTTTTGATTTTAGCGGTTACCGTCCGGTAGCGGACTTACTGCTGTCGAGGAGGATCATCTAAGCAGTGGCGTTAGCAAAACAAACAAAGGAAACGATAGTTACGGAATTCCGAGTGCACGACGCAGACACGGGATCTCCCCAGGTTCAGATCGCTTTACTCAGCAAGAGAATCAATGAATTGACTGAACATTTCAAGCTCCACAAAAAGGACAACCATTCGCGGCGCGGTTTGCTTAAGATGGTCTCTCAGCGCCGGAGCTTGCTGGATTATCTGAAGCGCACAGACATTGAGCGCTACCATGAGGTGGTGAATCGTCTAGGCCTGCGTCGATAGTGGTTTAAGAGTTCAGGTCTAAAATTTCAGATCTCAGTCTAAGATCTGGAATCGCAGATCCTGGCTTTTAGATTGGGAAACTTCAGATCGTACCGTGGACCGCGAGGCTTTAAAGCCCGGGTCCAGAATCGCAAAGCGGGATCTCTTCGAATCCCAAACATTTTCTTTAGCCCGCGTCTACCGAAGAGCTTGCGGCAGTGCCGAACGTGACGGCGATTAAACTGGAAGCAAGCAGACGCGTTAGCCCCTGGTAACACAGTAAAGGCGGCCTGAGCTTCACGGTTATGTGGCTCGTGCCGCCTTTTCTATTTGAAGATTTCGTGTCCCCACCGCTTCATGTAGCGTGGGCAGCCGAAGTAAAGAGCAATTTAACAAATGCGCGGCGGATGAGACGCCCGCCCGCTTGAGCTTTCAAGCGAGTTGTCTGAAGGAGACAAAGATATGGCAGTCAAGAAGTACCTTAAAGAATCGATCAAGCTGGGAGACAAGGAATTGACCGTTGAAAGCGGCCGTGTGGCCAAGCAGGCCAATGGTTCCGTCGTCATCAGCTATGGAGACACGATGCTGCTGGTAGCGGCAGTTGGCGCTAATGTCCCACGCGAAGGTATCGATTTCTTTCCCCTCACGGTGGAATATCGTGAATCGAACTATGCGGCCGGGCGCATCCCCGGAAACTATTTCAGGCGGGAAGGACGGCCTAACGAGAAAGAAGTATTAACCAGTCGTTTGATCGATCGGCCGTGTCGGCCGCTGTTTGCTGAGGGCTATCGCAATGAAACGCAGGTCGTCGCCAGCGTGATATCGGCCGATCCCGACAACAACCCTGACGTAATAGCAATCACCGGAGCATCCTGCGCTCTTTATCTTTCGGACATCCCGTTTCTCGAGCCTATTGCCGGTGTCCGCATTGGCCTGATTGAGGGGCGTTACATTGTGAATCCAACTTACGACGAAGTTCGTGATTCCCGATTGAACCTGATCGTAGCCGGAACCGAAGAGGCCATCGTCATGGTCGAAGCTGGCGCAAAAGAGGTCTCCGAAGAGATCATGCTCGAAGCCCTGACGCTCGCCCACAAAGAGATCAACCGGCTGTGTCGCTGGCAGAAACAGCTAAACAAGGCTTTGGATATTCAAAAGCGGGAGGTAGTTCCCGCACAGCTGAACGAAGAAATGCTTGCTGAAATTTCGCGAAATTATGCCGAGCGTTTGCGTGAGGCCCTTGATAGTACGAACAAAGACAAACTGGAAAGTTATGCGGCCGTCGACGCTTTGAAGAAGGAGGTCGTGGAGGGCTACCCAGCAGACCAAATCGAGCAGCGGCAGATGGCCAAGGTCATCTTTGATAATTTGAAAGAGACCATTTTCCGCGACGATATTCTCAATAAGCGTCGCAGACCAGACGGGCGTCGGTTCTCAGAAATACGCCCAATCACCTGCGAGATTGGTTGGCTTCCGCGTGTTCACGGTTCTGCGCTGTTCACTCGTGGCGAAACGCAGGCGATGGTGAGCACGACGCTAGGTACTAAAGAAGATGAGCAGTTCATGGATGATTTGGAGAAAGGCGAAGTGAAACGTCGCTTCCTCCTGCATTACAACTTTCCGCAGTACTCAGTTGGTGAAGTCGGTCGTTTTGGTTCCTCAAGTCGGCGTGAAATAGGCCATGGCGCCTTGGCGCGCCGGGCGTTAGAGTCTGTGTTGCCTGATGATTCGGTCTTTCCCTATACACTCCGAATCGTTTCAGACATTACAGAATCTAACGGTTCGTCGTCGATGGCTTCAGTTTGTGGAGGAACCCTTTCGTTAATGGATGCGGGTGTCCCTTTGAAAGCGCCGGTTGCAGGTGTGGCTATGGGCTTGGTGATGGAAGGGAACAAGTATGCCATTCTGACGGACATTGCCGGCGCCGAAGACCACTATGGCGACATGGATTTTAAAGTCGCCGGCACCAAAGAGGGCATCACGGCCCTTCAGATGGATATCAAGATTGGCGGCATCAATGCGCAAATCATGGCGGAAGCTCTGGAGCAGGCCAAGAAGGGCAGGCTGTATATCCTGGGTGTTATGGAGCAGACGATTGCTGAGCCGCGACAGGCCATATCCAGTTATGCTCCGAGGATTATCCAGATCAAGATTAATCCGGATAAGATTCGCGACGTGATTGGACCAGGAGGAAAAATCATTCGTGCCCTGGTGGAAGAAACAGGAGCCAAGATTGATGTGGCGGACGATGGCACCATATCGATCGCTACCGCGAGTGGAGAAGCCGCGGATGCTGCGGTTAACCGAATCCGCGGTCTAACGGCCGAGGCAGAAATCGGCCAGAACTATCTCGGTACTGTTTCGCGGATTGTAGACTTCGGCGCTTTTGTTGAAATCTTTCCGGGCACCGACGGTTTACTGCACATCTCCGAGATCGCTGACCGTCGAGTGAAGGACGTACGGGATGAGCTCAAAGAGGGACAGCAAATCATGGTCAAGTGCATCGGTCGCGAAGGTAACAAGATCAAGCTTTCGCGAAAGGCGGTGTTGAGAGACGAAGGCCGAAAGGCCGAGGCGACGAGCGCCAGCGATATCGACTAAACGCAGTTCAATCATCAGCAAAACGGAAGGGGTTCGAGCGACCGAACCCCTTTTCGATCTATGGGGTTTGACGCTAACCAATGCTTGTTTTAACGACAAATACCAAGAGTCCGGTTCATCAGTTCTGCGGTTTGCCGTTTGAGTATTTACTCGCCCGCGACGAAACATTTTGCCGGCGCCTATCACTTACCGTACGATTTAACAATAATGGCCGCACCTAACATTGAAACCATTGTCTCGCTGGCAAAGCGGCGAGGATTTGTCTTTCCCTCTTCCGAGGTTTATGGCGGACTTGGCAGCGCCTGGGACTATGGGCCGCTCGGTGTCGAACTATGCAATAACGTCAAGCAGGTCTGGTGGCGTTGGATGGTCCATGAGCGAGATGACATCGAAGGGGTTGATTCTTCCATCATCTTGAACCGCCTCGTTTGGCAGTATTCGGGGCACGAAGCAACCTTCCACGACCCTTTAGTCGACTGCAGGGAATGTAAGACTCGCCTGAGGGCCGACAAATTGGAGTTCACCGGAGAATCGGCCGCGCCCAAAGGTGGCGACATTGCTGAATCGATACTCCAGAAGCGGGTGAAATGTCCGAATTGCGGATCGACCGATTTAACTGAGCCACGCCTATTCAACATGATGTTTCGCACCCGGCTCGGTGCGGCAGCGGATGAAGACGATCCCACAGCACTGGCGTACTTACGCCCAGAGACGGCCCAGGGGATCTTCATTAACTTCGTCAATGTGCAAACCACGATGCGCCGGAAGATTCCATTTGGCATCGCTCAGATCGGTAAGTCTTTCCGCAATGAGATCACACCGGGAAATTTCATTCTTCGCACCCGTGAATTTGAGCAGATGGAGATGGAGTATTTCGTCAGGCCCGATGCCGAACACCTCAAACTTGTCGATGAGTGGGTTGAGCAATACCTCGAATGGTTTTCGAGCCTCGGCCTGGACCGGGCTAATCTGCATTTGCACGAAGTTCCGAACGAAGAGCTGGCCCACTACTCTAAACGTACAGTGGACATCCTGTATCGCTACTTTCCCGAGCGACCGGAAGAAGAGCGTCAATGGGAGGAATTGATGGGCATTGCTTATCGGACCGACTTCGATTTGCGTTCACACTCAAACAAGCCCAGCGATTCAGAAGGTAAGCGCATCAATCCGGATTCAACGGACGACCTTTCATTTTTTGATGATGCGCTCAAGGAACGATATTACCCTCACGTTATTGAGCCTGCGGCTGGCGTCAATCGCACTGTGTTGGCAATACTGATGGACGCCTACTCTGAGAAGACGAACGATAAAGGTGAAAAGAGGGTTATTCTTAAGCTTCGTTCGCACTTGGCGCCAATAAAGGCCGCAATCCTACCGTTGGCCAAGAACAAACCTGAGATCGTTGGCATGGCAAAGGCCATCAAGCGATCCCTGCAACCGGTTTTGCGCGCGGTATATGACGACACCGGTGGCATCGGAAAGTTGTATGCAAGGCAGGATGAGATTGGCACACCGTTTTGCGTAACCGTGGATCATCAGTCGCTTGAAGATGAGGCAGTGACAGTGCGCGACAGAGACACTTGGGAACAGGAACGCGTAAAGGTTTCAGATCTGCCTGAGCACTTACAAATCAGACTAAGAGCCTAACCACGAGTCTTGATCCTATGGCAGTTGTTAAGAAGCGAAATCAACAAACAGAGACTCGGTTGCTTTTGGAGTCCAATGAGCCGGTCGAGTTGCCTCCGGCCGAGATCTCGGACAACGGTGTCCTGGTCCAATTTGAGAAGTTCAAGCCTTACCTCTCAGAACTCCTCGACGAGCTCCGCGCCGGCACAGTAGCTGAGCCGGTGCCGGTAATGAATGATGGCTCCACCTTTGCGATTCACGGAGTCACCAGAAGTTTTTGGGTGAAGATATGGCACTCCGCCGGAACGGAAATGACAAGAATCGAGAGAGCGCAGGTCCTGAGTTGTCTGCCATCCACGCGCGGCGTAAAAATCGTCGTCGACTCGCCTGAGGAATAGTCCAATTTTGTACATTGGACGTTGGACATTTGATCAGATGTCTGAGGTGCCAGAAAGAATCTTACAAGTCGCGCAAACGATCCATGCAGAGGGTGGCCGGGCCTTGCTGGTGGGGGGTTGTGTGCGTGACCGACTGATGGGGCACGATCCTAAGGATTGGGATGTGGAAGTCTATGGCGTCGAGCCAGGCAGGTTGCGCGAACTGCTGGAAAGATTTGGCCAGGTAAATGTCGTTGGTGAAGCCTTTACAGTTTACAAGCTTGGGCCATACCTCGATGTCTCTGTCCCACGGCGCGAGCGCAAAGTTGGTCAGGGGCATCGGGGGTTTTTCATAGACGGCGATCCTTTAATGACTTTCATTGAAGCTGCCCGCCGAAGGGATTTTACCGCCAACGCGATTCTGGAAGATCCGCTCAGCGGCGAAATCATCGATCCTTTCAATGGCGAATTGGACATTCGTGAGAAAACCCTTCGTGCGGTATCGACCGAGACCTTTGGCGAAGATAGTTTGCGAGTGTTGCGCGCGGCCCAATTTGCGGCGCGCTTTGAGTTTGAAATTGCGCCGGAAACCGTGGCTCTCTGTCGCACAATCGATTTGACTGACCTGCCAGGGGAACGAATTTGGGGGGAGGTCGAAAAGCTCCTGTTGGGCGCAAAGCAGCCGTCAATCGGACTGCAGTGGCTCCGAGATCTTGGGGCGATTGAGTCTATCTTTCCCGAGCTTCACAACTTGATAGGTGTTCCTCAGGATGATGAATGGCATCCGGAAGGCGACGTCTTTGTCCACACCAAGCTGGTGCTGGATCGGGCGCGAGAGTTAATCGATGATCTTGATCATGCCAGGCAGGTAACGGTCATGCTCTCTGCTCTGTGTCACGACTTTGGCAAGCCATCGACCACCCAGTTCCTCGAAGGTCGTTGGCGATCGCGTGGTCATGAGGAAGCGGGAGTCTTACCCACGAAAAGTCTGCTCGACCGTTTGAAGATTCACACCTTGAACGGCTACGACGTACGTGCGCAAACCGTTGCGTTGGTCCGGGAGCACTTAAAGCCTGGCGAGTTTTTCAAGAAACGCGACGAGGTCGGTGATGGGGCCTTTCGTCGTCTCGCGCGAAAATGTGAGCTCGACCTGCTATATCGCGTAGCGCGAGCAGACTCGCTAGGCCGGAATGCGGATTCGGTGCCGCGTGACAGGTGGTATGACGCGAAAGCCCAGGAATGGTTCATAAATCGAGCGAAAGAATTAGAGGTTGAGAAACGCCCGCCCGTAGCACTTTTGATGGGCCGTCACTTGTTGGAAATGGGAGCTGAGCCCGGACCGCAAATTGGCGCGATTACGCGCGCAGTTTACGAGATGCAGCTAGATGGACGAGTCCAGACTGTCGAGCAGGCTAAAGCTGCAGCAAGAAGACTTTTATCTATCGATGACTGAAGTGGTTTTATTGATTACCACGTTTTTCACTCCATAGGAGTAAGTTTCACTCAGGAGTCTGTCGGAAAAATAGCTTGGATTGACGTAATTGTCGCTGCGCAAAGAATCACAGGTGTCACCCTGTAGGGGTGACATGTTTATAGCTCAAAGGACCGAGAACCTCCGGCGCCGTTCGGAGGGGCGGAACTCAACTTGACAAGTACTAACCTGGTCTCATTCCGCCCCTCCGAACGGCGTGAGGTCGTTCATGGTGTCACGGTCTATAAACATCTCACTCCTAGAGAGTGAAGAAAGGTCGTCATCAATAAGATCTTGCAGCCCAGGAAGCGGGTTCACGTACCCAGCGATTCAGCTTTTCCGACAGAGTTCTAGTGGAGTGAAAACGCACTGTGTTCAGTTAGCTTCAATGTTTTTGGTTGCTGCAAAGGCCGCGCTGTGAAACAAACCGTCAACTTCTTGTTTTCTTGAGCAGTTTTTTTGAGTAAACAATCGATCCACGAAACTACACGAAGAAAGACACGAACTGACACGAAGTGTTGTACCGTTACTTCGTGTGATTCGCGTGGATCATGCTTTAGGTTTGGTTTGCGGCAAAGGCCGCGCTGTGGAATCTGTGGCTTACGTCGCGGGTTGCTGTTGGGTAACGCAATGAATAGTGCCCATGCCCCAGACCAAAGGCTCACAGTCAATTGCTACGACGTGCCGAGAATGAAAAACGCGTTGAATTATCTCCGTCGCGCGATTGTCGTTCACGCGGCCGAAGACGGGAACCAATACGACATCGTTGGCAATGTAAAAGTTGGCGTAGCTGGCAGGCAATCGTTCGAGATCTCGACTCGCGGTACTCGAGCCACCGACGATCCCCGGCATCGGCACAGTGACAATTTCAAAAGGACGACCGTTGAGATCTGTCATGTTACGCAATCTTTCCAGATTATCCTGCAACGGTTTGTAGTTCGCGTCTTGCGGGTCTTCCTCCACTGCACATAAAATTACGTTAGGACCGACGAACCTGGCGATGTCATCGATGTGTCCGTCCGTATCATCACCTACAATCCCTTCGCCAAGCCAGAGAATTTTCTTTGCCCCCAAATACTCCTTCAGGTATTTTTCAATTCCACCACGGGAGAGGTCCGGATTGCGATTTGGGTTTAGCAGGCATTGTTCGGTGGTCAGAACGCAGCCGGCTCCGTTAACCTCAATCGAGCCACCCTCCAGTACAATCCCAGGCTCAAAACGAGGCACATTCAGGACGCTTTGGAGTTTTTGGGGGATGGAGTCGTCGCGCTCAAGCTCTTCATATTTGTTGCCCCATGCATTAAAGATCCAATCGTTGTAGGCGAGTTGCGACTGGGAGTTGATAAGGAAGTTTGGACCATAGTCGCGAACCCAGGAATCGACCGTTGCAATTCGCTGAAAGCGGATATTCTTAGCGGCTGGGAACTGACAAAGTCGGCGTACGTCCTGTTCTGTTGGTTCGTCATCCACGAGCAAATTCACATTTTCATGCGGTGCCAGCGCGGCCATCATTTGCAGGAAGATCTCTTGCACCTGTGGTACACGATTGGGCCATGTTTCAGGATCCTTAGGCCATGTGAGCCAGGTCGCAGCATGGCGTTGCCACTCGGCCGGCATGAAAAAACCGAGCGCGGCGGGAGTGGGAGCTTTCATTGCTTAGTTTGACGGCTCGAGAAAGCGAGCCGTGATGGGGGTGTAAGAGTCAATACGCCGGTCGCGCAGGAACGGCCAGTTTTGTCGCGTCTCCTCGATCTTGTTGAGATCGCAATCCACCACCAGGACATCCTCACTGTCTGCGGATGCACAAGCGATGACCCGGCCGAAAGGATCGGAAACAAACGATTGACCCCAGAAATTCAACTTACCCTCAGACCCGACGCGGTTGACGACGGCAACGTACACGCCGTTGGCGATTGCGTGGGCCCGCTGAATTGTTTCCCACGCCGAGTGTTCCGCTTCGTTTACTTCCTGATCTTCATTGGGCAGCCACCCAATCGCTGTCGGATAAAATAGAATCTGCGCACCTGAAAGAGCAGTAAGACGTGCCGCTTCGGGAAACCATTGATCCCAGCAGACCAGTGCGCCAACTTTCCCGTAAGAAGTATCGTGGCTTTTGAATCCTAGATCACCCGGCGTGAAATAAAACTTTTCGTAGTAGAGGGGATCATCGGGAATATGCATCTTTCGATACCTTCCGGCAATGGTACCGTCGGCATTAAGAATTACTGCAGTGTTGTGATAAACGCCCGCGGCCCGTTTCTCAAAAATTGAGGCGACGATTACGATTTTTTTCTTGCGCGCGACCTTACTCAGTTCATCAGTTGTTGGGCCCGGAATAGGTTCAGCCAGCTTGAAGAGTTCAGTATCTTCTGTTTGGCAGAAATACTGGGAACGAAAAAGCTCCTGCAGGCAGACGATTTGCGCTCCCTGCTTGGCCGCCGCATTAGTCATGGCTATCGCCTTTTTCAGATTCAGCTCGGGTTTGACGTCGCAACTCATCTGCAGCAAACCGATTTTTACCGAGCTTGACTTCTTTCTTTTAGGCATGGGCCGAAGTATAGCAAAGCGTCACTAAAGTCCAACCTGAGGAGTTTGGACAATCAATGTTATGGGACCAATTTGGAGTGCGCTGGCCTGGCAGCTCTTTGGCCTGCGTTCGCGACGATTTCCTCGACGCGAAATCGCACTTGAGGCAAAACCGCTTGACTCGCAGTTGAGCGGTGAAGAGGAACAGGCCAAAGCGGCGACGGGCCGCCGCACTCCAAAGTTGGGGCTCCAAAGTTGGGGCTTTGGACAATAAATTGTGGACTGGGTAAGATGTCCGGTCATTCGCACCCCGAAAAATCCAAGAGAGAAGCCTGTTTATGATTGAATTCGAATTGACTGACGACCACAAGGCGATTCAACAAACCGTTCGCGACTTTGCCACAAAAGAGGTTGCTCCCCGAATCAAAGAGCTTGATGAAAAGCAGATATTTGACCGCTCGATTCTCGACAAAATGGCCGATCTAAATCTACTTGGTGTTTGTGTTCCGGAAGAATATGGAGGAGCAGGGTTTGATTACATTTCGTTGGGGCTGGTTTGCGAAGAGCTCGAAGCTGTCGACACTTTCATGCGCGTCGTCATGTCTGTGCATACAGGACTCAACTCACTCACGCTATATACCTGGGGCACTGAAGAACAAAAACAGAAATATCTTCTGCCGCAGGCCAAGGGCGAAAAGATTGCCACCTACGGATTGACCGAGCCTGGCGCAGGTTCCGATGTTGTCGGCGCGCGTTCGACTGCACGCCGAGAGGGCGATGAGTACGTTTTGAATGGCGAGAAAATGTGGATCAGCCTGGCGGATGTCGCTGACACCTTTCTGTTTTTCTGCTGGACTGATGAAGAAAAACGCCGCCAGCGGGATCACTCCGGCATGTCGTGCTTTATCGTGGAGCGCACCATGAAAGGATTTACCTCCGGAACGATACATGGGAAGTTGGGCATCCGGGCGGGCAACACGGGATATTTTTCGCTTCAGGACGTGCGAGTCCCAAAAGAAAATCTTGTAGGTGAGGAGGGCGAAGGATTCAAGATCGCGATGTTTGCCCTCGAGCAAGGTCGTTATACCGTTGCAGCCGGAGCTACAGGAGTAATTCGCGCGTCGCGAGATGCATCAGTGTCATACGCTCTTGAGCGTGAGACTTTCGGGACGAAGATTGCCAATCACCAATTGGTCAAGCAAAAGATTGCCGAGATGGAAGCTGATTATCAGATGAGCCACCTACTCTGGCTGCGCGCGGGTTATTTGAAGAACGCCGGCAAGCCGAATGGCCGGGCCACGAGCCTGGCTAAATGGCAAGCGACGATTCGAAGCGAGAAGGCAGCCTCGATGGCTATCGAAGTGCACGGTGCGAACGGTTACTCCAACGATTATCCTGTAGAGCGATATCTGCGCAACTGTAAAGCCGCCATCATCTATGAAGGAACGCGCGACATTCACACTTTGATGCAAGCCGACTGGGCGCTGAATCTAAAGAGAGAGAAACCGGCGCGAAAATCGCTGCCGGTATGGAAGCCCACCGAGTCGCGCGAGTCGGCGGCCAGCCTGTAGGGGCGTCAGGTTCATTTCTCATTTGAGATTTGACATTGATCATTTGTTATTTTCGGACATCGGCCGTTGGTTCTAGCTCGCGTGCGAGAATGCACTCACGGTTTACCATTACTTGGAGCCTGTTTGGGAATACCGAATAACAAATGATCAATGTCAAATCTCAAATGAGAAATGACTCGATCAATACAAATCTCAAATATCTCAAATGAGAAATGAACCTGACGCCCCTACTTCGTGTCCCCGCCAGTACGTACCCACCAATCGTACTGCCGTTAAAGGACCGCGGAGACTGTTGACTCGTTTCAGTGCCTAAGAAAAACATCCCAAGCCCAACGCCCGACTCGGAAATGGCGAGCGTCGTCAACCTTCGCGCGGTAGCGAAATTGGTTGCCATTCTGATCGACTCGCCGCGACTCTCTGTAATCTAGCCCTATTGATTCAATGCCTAGCTGTGAAAGAGTTCGTAACTCTGAGGCTTCGGAGATGGCGTTGTGATTAACATCCTGCCACAGCCGCAGCGATGAGAAGATGGAATCTTGCTGGTCAATGATTCCATCGCTATTGCCTCCGTTTGCCGGCTTATCGTATTCCGCCAACGCCAGAAAACCATTTCGATTATTTGAAGGTGGCTGGGGAGTGAAGTTGCCAAACATCTCTGTACCGTTGTCTATGAGGCCATTAGCATTCCGGTCCAAAACCAGCCAGGCATCATCACTGCCGGCCAACGTCCAGGACAGATGTTCAGGCGTCCCATCTGCGTTCAGATCGAAGTTCACGCCACCAGCTGGATCCGTCAAGGCAAATCCATCACCTTCAGGATCGATTATGATTGGGCTTTCGGGCGCACAAGTACAAGTCTCCTCATCGAACCCTTCGCCGAGTGCGAAGCATTTCGCCCTTCTGGTGGCACTACAGGAACTTGAGCTGAGGTTGCAAGTATGATTGTGGACCAGTTCGCCATTCCACAGATCGCCACCAGTCATGCGCAACTGCAATCCCTGGTATTGTAGCTGCGCAGCGTACATACATTCGGGATCCAGGCAATTGGAAGTGGCAACCCCTCTACCCGCCAAGCAGGTGATTGAAGATCCTTGAGGGCCCGATGACGAGACAAATTTCTGATCCGTCCTGTTCACGTGGCTATAAAAGTAGTTCGTGGTCGACCCTCGCTCATACGTATAGGTGTCGATGATTGCCACCTGGCATGTTTGCTGATTGTCAGGTTGTTCGGAACACGTTCCCTGGAAACCCACTGTCTCGCCATGACTTCCGTCGTTATGTTCCTGTGTATCTTCAGTTGTGGGGCGTACTATTGGCCCTGGCGTTGAACTTTCCGAGTAGCTGGAGGTGGCAGAAGTTGAATAATCGCCGCTGGTCTGAGGGGCCGCCCGCAGGGAATAACCCTCGACCGGTTCAGAGCTGTCTACTTTCTGTGTCGGCTCAACCTTTTGCCCGACCAGAGGGCGCTTTTCATTCCACACCTCGGTCAACGCGCCGCCCCTTCCTACGACGCTATCCCAAAACGATGGCTGCAGAGTTTCAAGTGATTGGTAAGGATTATGAAACAGCGCAAGTGCTCGGTAGGATCGACTCTTCCCTTTGAAAAAGACTGTTATGTCATACGCCGCATACTCGCCTACATTGTAGTAACGCTCTGGGTCGAAACCGAGGACGTCTGCCACAGTCCACCTGGGATCATACACCGAAGCATATTGCCCGCTGGTCCATTCCGCGTCGTACGCCACATGTTCTTCCTCTTTATTCAGCTGCGTCACTGCTCGAGAGATGATGATAATGTCACCTGAAGCCCCGGTCTTTACTTCACTGTGTAAAGCACTCATGATTTCCTGAATTGGTCCGACTCGAAAGTTTCCTAATTCAAACCTCAGGACATCATCGTTGTTTTGAACTGCTTTAGTAGCCGTGTCGGGATGCAGCAGGCGTGACGTCCCGCTCAGCGTGGTTAGTTTTTGATAAGTAGCTCGTACAAGCTTCTCTTCACGACTCATAGTCGGCCGGGTTCGCTTTGAGGCGTCATTCGAGACGGAAGTCCTTGAAGAAACCTCTTGCCCTATCGTTGATGTGAAACAACTGAAGGTGATGAGGTAGGCGATAACGAAGTAACAGAATTCACGTTTCATTTCTCTAGTCCTTTCGAGCAGGTTGAGGTTGCTGTAGGCGAGAACTCGATTGAGCGATTTTCAATTCGCGTTCAATGATGGCTTTGAACTCCTCAAAGCTAATAGCGCCGCGCACCAACTTACCGTTGATAATGAAAGTGGGCGTGCTATTGATTCCTGATTGGGTAGCCTCGCGCATGTTCGAGCGAACCGCGGCGCCAGCAGCTCCCGAGGTCAAACAATTTTTGAACTTAGAAACGTCAAGATTGAGGCTCGACGCGATGTTGTCGAATGTGTCTGACGAGAGCGAATCGGAAGTAAATAGCGCATCGTGGTATTTCCAAAATGCGCCTTGCTCACCCGCACAGAAAGCTGCTTGCGCAGCTGGAAATGCTTGCTCATGAACCTGGAGAGGCAGGTGCTTGAAAACAAGCCTGACTTGCTTGCCATAGACAGTCAATATTTGGTTGATGGCGCTCTGAGCGCCGCGACAATAGGGACACTCGAAATCGGAAAACTCAATGACTGTCACCAGCGCGTCTTTAGGTCCAATTGAAGGGGCAGCTAAATCATCAGTAACCAAGGTGACCCGTGGTTCCAGGAGCAACAAATCAATCCTGGCAGCCTCTCGCAATTTTCCCAGAGCCACTCGGTAGTTTTGCATCCGGGCCTGGTTCTCCATATCAAGACGAAGTCTTTCCTTTGCTTCGTCCGGACTCATCGAAGCAAAGAAGGAGGCATTTTCGGCATACGCCTCATCAACCTGGTTCGGCGTAATGTGAACGTCGCCGGCGGCCAACTCCTTTCTCAATTGGGCGACTGAAAGGCCTCTCTTCTCAGCTTCGTCCGCGAGTAGTCGGCTGGTAATGAGATTCTCCAGGGCGGCTTTTCGGATTGCGTAAAGTTTCTCCTCCAAAGGAAGGATCTGGGAAATGATGAGGCTATCAACTTCCTTCTGGGTGATGCTGCGACCGTTCAATGTCGCGACAGATCTATCATCCGTTTGACCATAAACTGATGCGTCACTTCCCGAACTGAGAAAGCATAACGCCACACATTGAAAAGCTGCGGCGGCAAAGCGTGCAAATGGAATTGAACCAGCAGGTGGCTGTCGCGAGGAACAAGGATGAGAGTTAAGACGTAGCTTCGAGTGAAACGACGAGTGAGGATAGACCAGTGAGGTAAACGACTGCATTTCTGACTCCGTATTTCGGTGAACGGTGAGGGCTCAAGATCTGGAAGCGTTCGAGAGCCTGACAAATGTTTATTTCAATGAGTGACCTTGCGAATCCATTGCTAGTTCTCCTTGATTCCCGATTGCGCGCGAAGAGTATTTGACGTGGTCTTTTAAGTCAACAGATATGTATTGTCCATAGTGGCTAAGGCTTGGCCAAAATGGCTGGGCTTAGTACTTCTGGGTTCGAAGGGTGGGTTCCTGAGCTAAGGCGGCCCGATACTTAGTCGGCGCAGCGTCGTAGATCTTTTTAAACTCCCTGACAAAGTGGCTGCTATTCGTCATTCCGATTCGATTAATGACTTCTTTGACGCTGAGAAATGTTGTCCTCAGTAGCCATTCCGCCTTTTGCATTCGGAGATTCTTGAGATGTTGCGCCGGTGTGTTTCCCGTTTCCCTTTTGAAGAGGTGGCGCAGACGCGATGGTGACAGATTTACCTCTCGGGCGAGCTCAGCAATATCCAGACGCACGGATACGCGATTCTCCATCAGCGCAATGATTACTTGAATTCTTCGATCCATAAGTGATGAGGACCTTGAAACGAAGAGAAAAGTTATTGTGATAAGCCCAAGCTGGGCGTTGCTGTTAGCAGCGGCCGTGAGATTACTCGCTGCCTCCTGTTTTGTCTACAAAAAATCTTTGCGACCTAATCGTCAGACATCCGTTCGATTTGGTCGAGTCCCTGTGCGTCTTTATGGCATCACCCGTCCACCAGGGCAAGGCTGTTCCTGGTTCAACGCCTCGCTTCAAATATCCGGTTGAAAGGTGTCTCAGTTGCCCTGCGGAACTGCGTGAATCCCCCAGCCCCGACGGTCTCGCGAATTGCGTCTTCCGGAGCAACAGCCCCAAGTGCGGGGCCGCCCAACTTCATTGAGTTAGCCGTACAGCAAAGCGTCGATGCCCCGGAAAATGTGCGCCCAATCGGATTGAAGTTTTGCTCGACCGTATCACCGGCCATCGGTTCGACTATAAGTGCGCAACCCTCGTCACTGAGAGCAGCACTGGCACGTTTACAAGCACCTACGGGATCGCCCATGTCGTGCAGGCAGTCGAAAAAAGCTATCAAGTCGTAGTTCTCACCTGGAAAATCACTGGCGTTCGCCACCTCAAAGGTAACTCGGTCAGAAACGCCCGCATCCTTCGCTCTCTGGCGCGCGGTCTCGATCGATTTTTCGTGATTATCGAAGCCCCAGAAGCGCGAATTGGGATAGGCCTGGGCCATGATGATTGTTGAGGAACCGTGGCCACAACCAATATCTGCAACCTTGGCGCCGCCCTTAAGCTTCTCTTCCATTCCGGTCAGAGCCGGTATCCATGAAGCGGTGAGATGCATTGCATACCCTGGCCGGAAGAACCGTTCGGTGCCGAAGAAGAGGTCTGGATCATGTTCGCCCCAGAGCATCCCCCCGCCATTCTTAAAGGCGCTTTCAATGTTCGAAACCGCGCCGGTCATCGCCTTAATTACAAAGAAACCGCCGCCGACGAAAAATGGACTACTTTCGTCCGTGAGCGCAACGGCCTGCTCCGGTGACATCGAATAGCGACCTGTTGCCGCGTCATATTCTACATAGCCGCCGGCTGCCTGGTTAACCAGCCATTCTCGAATGTAGCGCTCATTCGTCGATGTTTTTTCCGCGAGTTCAGCAGAGGTCATTGGACCATTCTCTGCCATCGCCTTGTAGAGTCCGAGCTTCTGTCCGATGTAAGTCAGGACGGTGCTCAAAGCAGCGCCGAAATCCCCGACAACCTTTCCGAGAAAGCTCATCATTTTATCTTCGTTTATTGGTGCGGTTTGACTGGCGGACATAGACACCTCCTATTTGATTGCAGTGGATTACTAAAGCAAAATTGATGAAGGATTGTTTACGCCTGTCGGCCCGGACAAGTCAAGAAAACTGAGGAGGAATGGCAATCCCACCGACACTACGGTTGCCGAAATTTGCGTCTGCTTATTAGGCTGAAACTAAGTATCGTTCGAGTTTTGATTAGATGAATCCAGCGCCGCTTCCGGACGCGGTTGCGCTTTGGCGAGCAATTCCTGATGGCGGGCAATTGCGCGCGCAACCGCAACTTCGATATCCTCTAACTCATACGGCTTCGTGAAAAATGCAAACGCACCCATTTCGATCAGTTTCCTTGCGGTCTCGCGATCGGCAACGCCCGAGATCACGATAACCGGAGTGGTGGGTGTCTTTTCCTGGAACTGTTTGAGGAGTTCTTCACCGCCCAAACCGGGCATCGCGATGTCTGTGATTACAGCATCGTAAGTTTCGAGTTCGAGGTAGGCAAGGGCTTGTTCAGCTCGGTCGGCTGTGTGGCATTCGTGAGCGTGGCTGAAAAGCTCATGGAGTACTTCGCGGATGTCGGTATCGTCGTCGACAATCAACAGTGTTGCCATTCATGTTTCTCCTGAGCCCGGACGATATCACCCCCTTCAAACGCAAGGACGTTCGCCGAACACCAGCCGCTTCCTGCTTGAGCAACAAGCTCAGGCGAGGACTACGCGGCGCATTCTAGCCGGTCTTAGATCAGCACGCTAGCGTTGTCTCTGGAAGAGCTATAAGCAACTTCCAGAATGATGAGGGGCCCAAGCAGCAGTCTCAATGAACGACGCCTACGCTTGTCAGCTCTCGGGCCGCGGGCGAGGTGGGATCCTCTTTAGCTTGTTCGCCACTGTTTACGCCAAGTTCCGCCTCAACGTCGCGAATTAGATGAGTAGTTTGTATAACAGTGTCGGGGTTAAGAGAGATGGAAGAAATTCCCTTTTCGACCAGGAAGCGAGCAAACTCAGGATAGTCGGACGGCGCCTGGCCGCATATACCAATCTTCTTGCCGGCTCGTTTGGCTGCTTCAATTGCCAGGGTAACCATCCGCTCCACCGCTCCGTTGCGCTCGTCAAACAAATGCGCCACCAAGTCGGAATCGCGATCCAGACCCAGCGTCAGCTGCGTAAGGTCGTTTGAGCCGATTGAGTAACCATCAAAGACGCGAAGAAACTCATCCGCATAAATTACATTGGCAGGCAGTTCGCACATCGCATAGATCTCCAGCTCGTGCTGCCCCTGCTTGAGTCCGAATTCTGCCATCAGAGCCACGACACGCTCGGCCTCGGCGACGGTGCGGCAAAAGGGAATCATCGCTTTTACGTTCACCAACCCCATGTCTTCACGGACGCATCGCAAAGCCTGACACTCCAGCTCAAAGCCTTCGCGATATCGTTTATCGTAATAGCGCGACGCTCCACGGAAGCCCAGCATAGGATTCTCTTCGATGGGCTCGAACTCCTGTCCTCCGATTAACATGGCGTATTCGTTTGACTTGAAGTCAGACATTCTGACGATAACGGGCTTCGGATAAAACGCTGCAGCGATGCGGCCGATCCCTTCAGACAAACGAGTAACGAAAAAGTCGCGAGGATCCTCTTCGCCCACTCTGTGCGCAATTTCTTTAACCACTTCCGGACTTTGCAGGTTTGGATACCGAACGAGGGCCATCGGATGAATGCCGATGTGATTGTTGATAATGAACTCGAGTCGCGCCAGACCAACACCATCATTTGGCAACGAAGCAACGGCAAATGCGTGATCGGGATCTCCGACGTTCATCATCACTTGCGTTTTGGGTCTTTCTTCTTTTTCCACTAAGCGGCGATCAACGGCGAATTCGATTAAACCATCGTAGATATTTCCCTGTGCACCTTCCGCGCACGAGACAGTAACCTGGGCCCCGGTTTGTAAAAGTTGCGTTGCGTTACCCGTCCCCACAATGCATGGGAGACCGAGTTCGCGGCTGATGATCGCGCTGTGACAGGTTCTACCGCCTCGATCCGTGATGATCGCCGCGGCCCGCTTCATGATTGGTTCCCATGCCGGATCGGTCATTGAAGTCACGAGAACGTCGCCGGGCTGGAATTCCGCAAGGTGATCAGGATCGGCCAATACATGGACCCGACCCTGACTAATCTTTTCGCCAACCGCAATCCCAGAGACCAATGCTGCGGCGTGTTCGCCCGTTAGTTTGTAGGTTTCCAAATACGTTTGATGGTTCATCGAGTGGACGGTCTCAGGCCGCGCCTGGAGAATGAATAATTCACCGGTATGACCATCCTTGGCCCATTCGATGTCCATCGGCATCGGTCGTCCGGCACGCTCTGAATAATGCTCTTCTATCAGGCAAGCCCAACGGGCCAGCTCGAGGACTTCATAGTCTCCCAGGCAGTAGCGCTGGCGCTGCGCTTCGACGACGTCTCGAGTTCTGGTGCCACGGCCGTCCAAACCGTAAACCATTTTCACTTCTTTACTGCCGAGGCGGCGGTGCACGATGGGCCTGGCTCCGGTCCGCAAGGTCGGCTTAAACACAATCCATTCATCGGGGGTTGCCATGCCTTGCACGATTGCCTCGCCCAAACCCCAGGCGCCGTTTATTACGACGGCATCACGAAAACCTGATTCGGTATCCAGAGTGAACATCACGCCTGAGCATGCCTGATCCGAGCGGACCATTGGCTGCACCCCGATCGACAGGGCTACCTCGAAGTGATCAAAGCCCCGAGCGGCCCGATAAGAAATTGCACGATCAGTCCAGAGCGAAGCGAAACAGCGGTGGCACGCTTCGATCAACTGCTCTTCTCCTCGTACGTTTAGAAGCGTGTCTTGTTGTCCAGCAAATGAAGCGTCGGGAAGATCTTCTGCGGTGGCAGAAGAGCGAACCGCAACTTCCGGCGTGCGTCCCAGCCGTTGGCAAAGCCTTCGAAAAGCGCCGTTGATCGCTTCGTGCACTGCGGCAGGAAGCGGAGTGTCGAGCATGAGAGCTCGAGCCTGGCGGCCGGCATTATTTAACGCTCGCATATCGTTGTGATCCAGGTCTGCGAGCAGCTCGCGCAATTTTCCGCTGAGACCGTTCGTATCAAGCAGCAGGCGGTAGGCTTCGCTGGTGGTTGCAAAACCATCCACCGAGCGGACACCGCACGGCAGCAATCCTCGAAACAGTTCACCAAGGCTGGCGCATTTGCCGCCGACAAGACTCACATCCTCGGCGCCGACTTCACTCAGGTCGAGCACTAGAGGCTTAGAGGTCGTTTTCATCTGCTTTTTCTCACCTGATGGAAAGCGTAATTACCTCAATTAGCAGAAAGCCGGGCCTCGCGCGAGAAAAACCCGGTCCAAAGAGCTTATGCCGTTGCGACGATAGCGGATATGTCGCGGTTTTCTTTAAGAATAGTGCGAATCTCCTAAAAATTTCAGCACAGTGTACCAGTTTTACCCTCCGCAATCGTGGCGTGGGTGCATTTGCGGAGAGTCTCAGTGACTTTCCGCAAGGGAGTCTTCCAGTCCACAGCTCGCCAAGAACGGTGAGAGTATACGAGTAAGAAAACATTTCTCTCGCATGGAACTCGCATGCGGGGCACGGCTTTGCCGCCCGAGTTGGCTTCGCGGCGGTGGCTCAGCCCGCCGCTCAGCTTCCGTTAAGACTTGGGCTATGCCCCTGGTGCGGGCTTCGCCCCTTGGCTTGACGGTGGCGCTGTAATTTCCAAGACGTGCGCTTGATTCGATTATCCAGCGACCCGAAATGTAGCAATCTTACAGCGTCAGTCTTACAGCGTCAGTTGAGGGCAAAGCCCGAACCAGGGGCATAGCCCACGTGATACCGGCAGCTGGTCGGCGGGGCATAGCCACCGCCGCGAAGCCAACTCGGGCGGCAAAGCCGTGGCGCGGGTTGAGACATGTTTCTAGTTGAGGGCGCCAAAGCCACGAACCGCAGTGCCCGTAGCTGACTGCCTCGTAGCTGACTGCCTCGTAGTTTTCGCCTGTATTAATATCCACCGATTCCACCGATAACAACGCTACAAATTCGCCAGCTGCTCTGTTAGTATGAGGTCCGGCATTTCTTACACCTGCGAGCATCAGAGTTTATCGAGTTTCGCAGCAAACTTCCGTATCAGGAGAGCGATATCAATGCGTCACGAATTGAGGACAGAGCGCGAGCTGTCTCTGGATTTCTTGCGCGTGACGGAGGCAGCAGCCATTTCGTCAGCCCGTACCATGGGCCAGGGTGATCGGAAATACTCGGACCATGTCGCGGTCGAAGCCATGCGCGAGGTTATGGACACTGTGCCAATGCGTGGTCGCATCGTGATCGGTGAGGGTGAGCGAGATGAAGCCCCAATGCTTTACATTGGTGAGGAGGTAGGCGGAGGATTCGGCGTTGGCGAGGAGATGGCAGATTCCTGTCCTGAAGTTGACATTGCCGTCGATCCACTCGAAGGAACAAACCTCTGCGCGCTGGGCGCCAACAATGCAATTGCGGTGCTGGCTGCGGCCGAGCGAGGTGGACTGCTGAACGCTCCGGACATTTACATGGATAAGATCGTGGTGGGCCCTTCATCGCGCGGCGTGGTTGATCTCGATGCGCCGGTTAAAGACAACTTAAAGAATATTGCCCGACGACTCGGCCGCGGCATCGAAGACCTGACTGTGATCGTTCTTGATCGCAAACGGCATAAGAAACTAATCGACGACGTGCGTGAAGCTGGCGCGCGTATTCGCCTGATCTCCGATGGCGACTTATCGGCTGGCATTTCCGCTGCGGTTGCGGGCACAAACATTCATGCCCTGATGGGCATTGGCGGTGCGCCTGAGGGCGTTATTACGGCTGCTGCCATGAAATGTTTGAATGGTGAGATACAGGCACGGTTGGTTTTTGATCCGGAACGGTTAGGCATTGACCGAGACAAGGTGCCCCCCAAGGAACAAGTTCTCGAGCGACTGGAATCGATGGGAATCAAGGACCATAACAAGACTTACGATACTAATGATCTCGCGCCAGGCAAGAAAATAATTTTCGCGGCGACCGGGGTAACAGATGGTGCGCTTTTGAAGGGGGTCAGGTTCTTTGGATCGGGCAAGCGAACCCACTCGGTGGTGATGACCACGGAGTCTCGGCATATTCGGTTTGTTGACACGTTACACATTGAAGGCGGACCAGACACGGTGATTAGATTTTAGAGTTTAGATTTTCGATTGCCGATTGGTGTGGCCGCGGAAGGCGCGCAAAGTCCGTACGGTGGATGCACACAATCGTAGCTTGCAATTCTTGAATCAACTTCCGTGATGGCCATTAGAAAATTGGCAATTGGCAATAACCTAACGACTTCGTGATCACCCATCGGCAATCAGCAATCGGCAATTGACAATAACCTAGACTTTCATGATCGCTAATCGGCAATCGGCAATTGGCAATCGGCAATCATCTCTGCGTCCTCTGGTCTTTTGGTTGGTGCTGGCTGCAGGAGCGATGCTGGTTTTTACTCTGATTATTGGAGCTCCGGTTGCGCTGGCAAACAATCATGAATTCGTAGCGCTAACGATCTATAGGGGCTTCAGCAAGGTCTGCCATCAACTTCCCGAACGGTCTTTTTACGTTGCAGGGCATCCGTTCGCCGTCTGCGCGCGCTGCACCGGCTTGTATGCCGGTTTCACAGGAGCTCTGCTGATCTATCCACTCGCGACCTCGCTTAATCGAACGTTCACGCCGCCCAGAAAATGGCTTCTCCTTGCGGCAACACCGATGCTGGTTGATGTCGGTCTTACCTTTTTCGGGATTTGGGCAAACACGCACTCTTCGCGATTATTCACCGGCGCATTGTTAGGCGCCGTCGCAGTCTTTTACGTGATGCCCGGGGTAGCTGACCTTGCGCTGCGTGGCTGGCACTTCACTGCGGCCAGTGCGCAGAGCCATCCCGCGCTAACCGCGACAGCACTTCCGCCTCCAGTTCCTGCCAAGCCAAGCGACTACAGCGCCCCTCATCGACGAATATGACTCCTGGTAACGCATGCTGTCAGCTTGCGTGCGTCTCGGTACGCAGCGTGCCGCGGTGGCGACGGACGCTAACAGCATGCGTTACTAGAGTTAGTGAAGGCGAACTGGCCACAGGCGACCGACTCCCGCGGTTTCTAATTAGTCCGCTCTAGGTTAAGATTCTTCGCTTGCTATACCTTCAGTTGACCAGGGTTCCGGTAACCATGGCTTTTGACAAAACTCTATGATGTTTCAGGATACGCGCCCGCCATTGGGTCCGACGCCGAAGACGCCGAACGAATTGTTCGAGCGTTATTTTCACGATTTGGTCTACAAAACGTGGAGCAACATCAGCCCGCTATATAAATTGGATGCGTTTGATTGGACCATCCTGATTCTCTATTTCACTATTCTCACAATTCTGGCGATCTACGGCGCATACCGAATCAAGCAGGTGATCGACTTCTGGCGCTATAGAGGATTTGTGCCCCGGCCTGCAGGTTTGTACAACGAGGCAGATCTGCCGTTCATTACGGTCCAACTTCCGCTCTACAACGAAATGTATGTTGTCGAGCGTCTGCTCAAGTCAGTTACAGAATTCGATTATCCGCGCGATAAGTTCGAGATTCAGGTACTCGACGACTCGACGGACGAAACGGTGAGTCTTGCTGAGGCGACAGTGTCTAAGTATGCCGGGGAGGGGATCAACATCTCTTATATCCACCGGTCCGATCGAACCGGGTTTAAGGCCGGTGCTCTTGAAAATGGTTTGAAAACCGCAACAGGAGAGCTATTTGCGATCTTCGACGCCGATTTTGTGCCAAAGCCTGACTGTCTACGCAGGCTCGTACACTACTTCACCGATCCCATCGTGGGGTGCGCGCAAATGCGCTGGTCGCATATCAACGGCACTTACAACCTCTTAACGCGTTTGCAGACAATAATGCTGGACGGGCATTTCGTGGTCGAACAGACAACACGAAATCGAACCGGCGGGTTTTTTAACTTCAACGGCACTGCCGGCATCTGGCGCCGCCGCGCGATCGAACTCAGTGGCGGATGGCAACACGATACGCTGACAGAGGACACTGATCTTAGTTTTCGCGCGCAGTTAATGGGTTGGAAATTTGTTTACCTTCTTGACGAAGAGGCCCCTGCGGAAATCCCGGTGGAGATCAACGCCTTTAAAGCTCAGCAACGTCGCTGGGCCAAAGGCGTCATGCAGGTGGGTCTAAAACTATATCCCCGTATCTGGTCGGCCTCGCTGCCGTTTCGCGTAAAGCTCGAGATGTTCTTCCGTCTGACAGGAAACATCAGTTACCCATTGATGATTTTGGCGAGTCTTTTGCAGTTGCCACTCTTACTGGTTCGCTACAATCAGCCTTTCTATCATTTGATGATCCTCGACTTACCGCTGCTGGTCTTTTCGTCTATCTCAGTCGTGCTTTTCTACGGCACAGCCATCTGGTACCTCGACCAGAGACGCGGCCGCCGCTTGCTTTACCTGCCGTTGGTAATGGCCCTCGGTATTGGTCTTGCTTTTTCAAACGCGCGTGCGGTGTTTGAGGCGTTCCTGGGCGTCAAGACCGACTTTGTGCGGACCCCGAAGTATCAAGTCGAGCAAACAAGCGATGAAACGTGGAAGCACAAGAAGTACAAACGGAAACGAGGATTATTGCCATTACTGGAATTGAGTTTCGCAGTCTACTTCCTGCTAGGGATTGCCTATGCCATGCGATTGCACATGTGGGGAACAATTCCTTTCCTCTTTCTATTCTGTTTTGGATTTGGCTATATGGGCGTAATGAGCATTCTTCAAACCGCCAACGGCAAGCGATTTCTTTCGTTTCTCAAACCCCTTCCTGCCGATCGCCGAAGTTAGTTCCATCGATTTTAGACTCAAGTGTTTTTCTTCATTTCAGTTGTTGATTTGTGTCAATGCCTCAACTAATATCCTCGCGTTCACAAACGCTCCGGTCCGATAGGTTTCTCTTCGCATTTGCCCGCTTAACGCACTTTCAAATCGCTTTTCTAAAACGACGAGGAAAAATGTTTACAAATACAATCTCTTCGCCCAGGCTCGCAGCGTTGGCAGCACTAACCTTCGCATTAGCTTTGAGTGTGTTTGCCCAATCGCAGGCGACTACCGGAAACATTGAAGGTCGTGTGCTTGACCCGCAGGAAGCAGCCGTGCCTGGCGCAACGGTCACGGCGATCAATCAGCAGACAGGTCTTGAAAGGACCGCCGCCTCTAACAGTGAGGGCCAGTTCAATCTCATTCTTTTACCGCCTGGCAGTTACACCGTGCGCACGAACGGCAGTGGCTTTGCCCAGAGTGAGATCAGAGATGTAATTGTGAACGTCGGCGGCAAGACACCCCTGGACTTAAAGCTCTCGGTAGGCGGTGCGAGCGGGACTGTCGTAGTCAACAGTGAAGCACCGGCTATTGAAACGACCCTGAGTTCGGTTTCAACCACTGTTAACTCGCGGGCGATTGAAAATCTACCTGTCAACGGACGCAACTACCTCGATTTCGCAACTCTTACACCGGGTGTCATTCGTGATCAGAATCGTGAGGGTGATCTTTCAGTGGGGGGCCAGAAAGGAACGCTAAACAACCTTCAGGTTGATGGAGCTGACAATAACAACACTTTCTTTGGTCAGGCTTTTGGGCGGACAGGCGTCCGACCGCCATATCAGTTTTCGGAAGAGTCGGTTCAGGAGTTTCAAGTCAACCAGAATGGTTTCTCCGCTGAGTTTGGACGGGCAGGAGGAGCGGTTATCAACGTCGTCACAAAGTCAGGCACAAACAACTTCCACGGGGGAGCGTTTGAGTACTTTCGTGATGAATCGCTAAACGCCAACACACCACAACTCAAGGCCTCGCAGTTTCTGCGTGGTTTGCCAAACAAGCGGCCACCATTGCAGATCAACCAATTCGGGGGACGCCTTGGCGGCCCGATCAAGAGAAATAAAGCGTTTTTCTTTTTCACTTACGACGGTCAGCGCCAGCAACTTCCTAATTTCCTCGATCCGCCCAATTTTTTTACTCAACCGGCCAGCATCCAGTCATTGCTGTTGCCAAAGCTGAATACCTATCAGATTAACAGGAATCAGAACGTATTCATGGTAAAGAGCGACATTTCGATCAACCAGTCAAACCAGTTGTCGCTCCGTTTTAATCAACAAAACTTCACGGGTAAGAACAATGAGTTTACCGGCTCGCTGGGCACTGAGGAACACTCAGGTGACAGCATTGCCAAAACTACAACCTTCTCCGGAACGTTGGTCTCGACTCTGAGTAGCAAAGTGACGAACGAGTTTCGCTTCCAAATCGCGAAGGACCGAGAGCCAGGAGAAGCCAACAGTACTCAACCTGAAGCCCAGATCAATACTGGGTCGGGTTTCTTGCTGATCGGGCGGAATAACTTCAGTCCGCGAGAAACCACGATTAAGCGCTGGCAACTAATTGATAATCTCTCGTACATACGCGGACGTCACAACTTCAAGGGCGGCGTTGATATCAATGTCGATAATATCTTCAATTTCTTTCCAGGATTTTTCTCGGGTCAGTACACCTTCACTTCGTATGCAAATTTTGGGACCAATACACCTTCGGCCTTTTCGCAAAACTTTGCTGGAACAGGAACCACAGGTCCAACGACACATCCGAATAGCAAAGACTTAGGCTTCTTTTTCCAGGATGATTTTCGGGTTAACCAGAAACTAACGCTGAATCTGGGCTTACGTTATGACAAACAATTCATGGCCCGGCCTCCGGTACAAAATCCTGATCCGGCGCTGCTCGCCGCGGGCCTTGACACCAGCCGAGGACCGAATGACAGCAATAACTTTGGGCCACGTTTTGGCTTCAGTTACGCGCCTAGTGAGAAGATGGTGATACGCGGTGGCTACGGCATTTTCTATGGTCGGACAACCGCCATCATGCTGGGCACGACCCACTCAAACAACGGCATAAATATTCTCGGGGTTACGCTTTCCTGTACAGTCGTTCCCAATCCGTGCCCGACTTATCCCAACATCTTCAACACAGCTCCCGGCGCCGGCTCGCAAGCTCCTAATCTATTTCTCTTTCAACAGGATTATCAGCAGCCTTACGTGCAGCAAGGACGATTTGGTGTGGAACGCGAGATCATGAAGAACCTCACTCTGTCGGTCACTTACCTCTATTTCCGGGGTGTTCATCTTTCTCGCACGCGCGATATCAATCTTTTCCCGCCGGTTGCGACAACCGCAGTGGACCCGGTGACGGGGCAGTCGTTTGCGATACAACGATTCCCCGCAGCATCATTCACCGCCACCGCCCCCATTCGACCGTTTACTCGATATAGCCGCATCGACTTGTTCGAGAGTTCGGCTAATTCTCGATACAACGGACTCGCCGTGACCGCTCGCCAGCGCTTTTCTCCGACACATTGGGTGCCTTACTTCGACGGGGGCGGGTCTCAATTTCTGATTTCTTACACTCTTTCGAAAGCCCAGGATGACAAGCCCGATCAGACGTCGGTGGTGCCCGGAGGTGGTGACGATTTCAAGGTGGTACAGAATTCATTCAACGTGCGCGATGACTGGAGCTACTCAGATTCGGACCAACGTCATCGATTAGTCTGGAGTTCCGTTTTCGATATCGGAAGGGTCAAATCAACTAATAAGGTGCTGCGCGCCTTATTTAACGATTATTCGTTCTCGAGCATTTTTCAAGCACAGTCTGGTTTTGCCTATTCGGCCCAGGTCGGAGCCGACATTAATCGTGACGGCAACTCTCGCGACGATCGGGTGCCGGGATTCGCGCGAAACAGTTTTCGCACATCAGCGGTTTACCAAACAGACGCGCGAATAACGCGGATCATCCGAACGAGCGAAACGACAAAGCTTCGTCTGATCCTGGAAGGCTTTAACATCTGGAACCGCGCAAATACAGGTCTGGCGCCCGGTGGTGGGTATTTTTCGTTTGTAAATATCAACCTCTATAGCGGCTTTACGCCTAACGCGACAACCAACACGTTAACGCTGACCCGACCGGCGCCGGCCACGGCTTTTGGCTTGCCGCGTTCGATCATTACTCCGCGACAACTACAACTCGCAATCAAGTTTGATTTCTGAATGTCAGCGGTCCGCTTCGAAGCTTTGCAGTCGCGTGACGGTCATTAAGCGAGAAGGTATCACAGTCAACGACTCTTCACTCCGGTAGAAGTGAGATGTTTATAGCTTGAGTCGAAATAACTACAGCAACGGCGTTCGGAGGAGCGGAACTGTTCTCGCGTGCTGAAGCTCTACTTGAATTCCGCTCCTCCGAACGCCGCCGGAAGGGTCTTGTTCCTCGACCTATGAACATCCCACCTCTAGCGGGGTGAACCAGTTAACCCTTTCGAACGGAATTCCAAGGACTTAGAGATAGTGAGCTTCCATCAGGAAGACTGACGGACAACAACTTTCTTACTTTCTCTTCTCGTGGTCGCTTGACAGGGTTTCGCTGCGTTGCCTATAGTGCACGATATAGTTCTCCGTAAACGATGAGACACGCTTGTTACTGTTGCTGGTGTTCCGCTTGTTGCTGCCATTACCGGCGGCGCGATCGGGATACCGTGTGCATGCGTGAACCAGGACTGATGTAGCATCTGAACGCAGCACAGTTTTACGGAAAGCCGGTCGCGATCAAAGTAATCGCGGCTGGTTTTTTTTGTTTTTGCGTTTTGGAATAAGCACTTCGAAAAAATAAATGACCACGAGTCTTTTGGAAAAACAGTTGTATCCCACACGAAGCGTTTCGGTCGAAGGCGCTATTGGGAATACGCCCCTGATTCGATTGCGCCAAATAACAACCGAACTGCCCGTTGGCGTCGAACTGCTGGCAAAGGCTGAGCACCTCAATCCGGGAGGATCGGTTAAGGACCGTCCCGCGCTGCGCATGATTCTCGACGGCGAAGAACGGGGTAAGCTCCGGCCAGGGATGACAATTCTCGATGCAACCAGCGGCAACACCGGCATTGCGTACGCCATGATTGGCGCTGCCCGCCGGTATAAGGTGAAACTGTGTTTGCCGAGAAATGCCAGTGCTGAGCGAAAGCGAATCTTGCTCAGCTACGGAGTTGAGATAGTCGAGACTGATCCGCTGCTTTCCACAGACGGCGCTCAGCTCCGAGCACGAGAGATCTATGAAAGCGAGCCCGAAAGGTATTTTTATCCAGACCAGTACAACAATCCCGCAAATTGGCTCGCGCATTACGAAACGACTGCACCTGAGATATGGGATCAAACCGAAGGAAAGGTCACTCATTTTATTACTGGGCTCGGCACGTCAGGCACATTTGTCGGCACAGTGCGCAGATTGAAGGAGATGAACCCAGCGCTTTGGGCGGTCTCGATGCAGCCGGATTCGCCACTGCATGGCCTTGAAGGGCTAAAACACATGGCAACCGCGACGGTACCAGGTATTTATGATTCCAGACTCGCCGACCAACAAGTGGAAGTGTCTACTGATGAGGCTCGGCAGATGGCGTTGCGCTTGGCTCGCAAGGAAGGGTTACTCGTGGGTAAGAGCTCCAGTGCAAATGTTTTTGCGGCGTTAAATATCGCCAGATCTTTGCCGCGCGGCTCGGTAGTCGTTACTGTACTCTGCGACAGCGGTGAAAGGTATCTTGACGTGGTTTGATTATGATCCAACTCAATCTACAAAACCTAAAGGAAATTGCCGATCATGGCGAACGCGACTACCCGCATGAATGCTGCGGGCTATTGCTCGGAAGCTTTGCTGAAGACGGACTAAAGATCACCTCCGAGACTTACTTGATTTCCAACGCACGCGAAGAAGCAGCAAAGCGAAACCGCTTTCTAATAACACCCGAAGAGCTGATGCGAGGTGAGCGATACGCAGCGCGGAAAGAACTGGAGATAATCGGCTTTTATCATTCGCACCCGGACCATCCGGCCGTACCTTCCGAGTACGATCGGGAGCATGCGTGGCCCGTCTTTTCTTATATCATCGTGTCAGTACAAAATGGCCAGGCAAAGGACATCTACTCCTGGACCCTGAAGCCCGATCGCTCAGCTTTCGATCAAGAAGAGATTCTGAAAGGAAATTCATCATGTTAGTCACGATTAGCATCCCCACCGCGTTGCGGCAGTTTACGGACGGGAATACCAGCATAAAGGTTGAGGCAACGACCGCTGGTGAGGCCCTCGAGCGTTTGGCGGTTGCCCATCCCGAGCTTCGTCGCCATCTGTACGATGACCAGAACAAGCTTCGCAGCTTTGTAAATGTTTATTTGAATGACGAGGACATTCGCCATCGCTCCGGAGCTGCTACCGCAGTCGACGATGGTGATACCTTGATGATTGTGCCCTCGATTGCCGGCGGCGTGACCGTCGAAGCTGAAACAAAGCCCTCCTTGCCTGAACTTTCAAACGAAGAGATCGCGCGCTACAGCCGTCATTTGATCATGCCCGAGGTGGGCATGGAGGGCCAGCGGCGCATCAAGGCTGCGAGCGTATTGATGATTGGCACAGGAGGTCTTGGGGCACCAACCGGGATGTATCTCGCTGCTGCGGGAGTCGGCAGAATCGGAATCGTCGACTCCGACGTGGTTGACGAGTCGAACCTGCAGCGCCAGATAATCCATGGCACGAAAGACATTGGTCGTCGCAAGATCGAGTCGGCGCGCGATCGGCTTAGGGATATAAATCCCTACATTGAAATCGAGACTCACGAGACATGGTTGACCAGTGAAAATGCGATGCGGTTATTTAAGAACTATGACGTTGTGGTTGACGGCACAGACAATTTTCCCACGCGTTACCTCGTAAACGACGCCTGCGTCTTGAGCGGGAAACCCAATGTGTACGGCTCTATCTTCAGATTTGAAGGACAGGCTAGCGTGTTCTGGGCCGCTAAGGGCGCATGTTATCGGTGCCTTTATCCCGAGCCACCACCGCCTGGCCTGGTGCCCTCCTGCGCCGAGGGAGGAGTGTTGGGCGTCTTGCCCGGAATCATAGGCGCCATCCAGGCAAATGAAACGATCAAGATCCTCCTGGGGGCTGAAGGACTGTTGGTTAATCGCTTGTTGCTGTTCGACGCGTGGCAATTAAAGTTTCGCGAACTGAAACTCCAAAAGGATCCAAACTGCCCGATCTGTGGCACTAATCCAAGCATCACAGGGTTGATCGACTACGAAGAGTTTTGCGGTTTGAAAGCCCAACCGCAATCCGGCGCCTTTGATCTGAAACCGGAAGAGATTGGCGCCCTTGAACTCAGCCAGCGGCTGCGACGCGGGGATGACATTCAGGTGATTGACGTGCGCGAACCTCACGAGTACGAGATTGCCCGCATACCAGAAACGAAGCTGATTCCACTCAATCGGGTGGTGAGCCGCATGAATGAGATTGATCCCTCACGCGAGACAGTGGTCCATTGCAAAGCAGGCGCGAGAAGCGCGAAGGCCATTGAGGCCTTAAAACGCGCGGGTTTTCAGGGCAAGCTTATTAATCTTCGAGGAGGGATTACGGCGTGGTCAGATGAAGTAGATCCCCGCGTGCCTAAGTATTAAACCGATTTAGAAATTAGAATTTAGAATTTAGAAATTAGAATTTAGAATTTCGTGTTCCGGAAATCTGAAGCTATCACCGGATCACTCTAATTGCGACAATTTCTAAATTCTAAATTCTAAATTCTAAATTCTTCACGGAGTTACCGCTAGCGCATATATAAGGCGTTGGAGCGCCTCGAGGTCGCGAAGGTCCATTACCTCTACCGGTGAATGACTGTAGCGGCCTGGCCACGAGAGGCCCACATGAGCAACACCATAACGTACGAATTCTGATCCGTCCGCACCTCCGTTTGTGGCGCCGACTTGCAACGGAATAACCTGGCGGCGCGCAACCTGCATTACTCTGTCGATGTCTGCTGCGCTTGAGACGCTGGCGTTATCAAGTCCGCGAATCACGGCGCCTTTGCCCAAAGGCGCAAAGGCAAAACGAGTGGATTCCAACGGCGAGTCAGACGAAACAAAAGTGTCGATGCTGTAAACCCGGGAGAGGGAGTTCGCATAACGCTTTGCCAGGACCCTGGCCCCCTCCAGACCAGTCTCTTCGCGAACTGACCACGCGAAAATCACTCTGCGGCGAAGCGCTGTAGGATCAATCCGTTTTGCGGCCAGAATTAGAGCGGCTGTGCCGGTGCGATCGTCGAGTGCGCGGGCGGTGAAACGGGTCGGCCCCAAACGCGTCGCTCTCTTGTATCCAGTAACTGATTGTCCGACTCGCACGCCACGATTGGTCAGCTCGGCTGCATCCAAACCAAACCATGCGATCAGGGCCTCCGGTTGTTTGGCCGTCGCCGTTGTGCGCGGTATGAATACGCCTGGCAGAGGCGGCTTCAGTTGACCATCACCATTACCGCGATCAAAGTGGAGCAAGGCAGGTTGGCCCTCCCACAGAGAAGTGTAAAGTCCGCCCCGACTACGAAGCGATACAGCACCGTCGGCTGCTATCCTTGTAATCTCGAAACCTACCTCGTCCTGATGCGCGATGAACATGACAGGATCGCGAGCTGGTCCTAACTCCAGAACGAGATTCCCTTCGGCATCGTTGACAACAAGCGAACGCAAGGTAGATGGTAACGCTTCCAAAATCGCTCGGCGCATTTCGCCTTCGTGTCCCGAAACGCCTGCCACATCCGACAGTGAACCGAGAAGACTTGCCAAAGGTCCCAGCGGATCGGTTGACACGCTTGCCTTCATCGGCACTGGCGAGGCCGGCAATACCCAATGCGGTGATTGTTGATTCTTCGAAGACGTGACCGCCGCTATTTTTTCAACGGCCGAAAGGAGGGCTTCGGCGTCGCGGATTTCGATGCTTTCCACTAACGAGTCCGCGAAACGGACCTCCGGTGACAGCATCACGACAGAAGTGATACCCGCCGTCTCGGGCAGGAACGATGGGTTCTGAACCATCAACCTCCGTACACCTGTTTCAGTTCGTGCTCCCGCTACGGCGACTGGGTCAATCAGGTAGAGCTCATCGATACGGCCGAGCTTTCTTAGTGCAGCTTCAAGGCCATCATTGCCGAAGCTGCGAAGTGTACTCAGCAGAAAAACGGTTTCCCCATTTGTGACCTCGCCCTCTGCGGCGCTCGCTACCGTCGCACAGCCGACGCGTGCGCCGGCCGAAGGTCCTGACACTACATCAGCAAAAGACCAGGTCGGCAGGTCACGCACGACCGGATCGAGGAGTTGAATACCTAACTGTTCGACTTCTGGTTTCGAGCGTCCACCTACGTCGACCCATAGGTCATCCAAGGTAGTCACCTGAGCTGCCGTTCTGCCTCGTTGTAAATGCGTGCTCTTTACACCTACCACACCGGGGACACTGCCAGATCGGGTTAACACTCTGATTCGTTGTCCCTCGTGAAACTGCGCCCACAATTGATGTTGTCTGACCGCGCCGGATTCCCGCAGACGAATGTATCCGTCAGGGGTGATCTCAGTGACAGCAAACCCGGGTCGATCCAGTGCGCAGGCAACCACCCGTCGAGGGGTGCCGCTGCCTTTGCGCAGCATTAGATTGCCGGATGCGTCTCGACGCCATGCTGGCAGCGCTTTCATAAGAACGTCCGTGGCAAGATGTTCCCACCCAGGCGGCGCGTCCAATTTGATCCAGCGTACAAGTGCTTCCCTGGCGGTATCATGTTGGGTTGTCGAAGACGCGCTCTGCGCAGACAAAGACTGAAAGGGAATCAGCAGGAAGAGAAGTAATGAAAGTGGGCGGTTTGCGAGATGGGCCTTTAACTCTTTAAGAGTCATCATAGATTTTATCAAGACGTGATAGAGGCCTAGTTTGAGATTTTCTTAGTGCATCCTCTGTGTACCAAACCATCAACTTCTTGTTTTCTTGAGCAGGTTTTTTTGAGTAAACAATCCATCCACGAATCTACACGAAACAAGACACGAACTCACACGAAATTGGTTAGTGTTACTTCGTGTGATTTCAGTTCGTGTGATTTCGTGGATCGTGGTTCTGAGTCAGTTTGGTTGCCGCCGGCACCGCGCTGTGTTCTCTGTGCCTCGTGATGATGAAACCTGAGTCGAATACTGAGTCTATGTGTGAAGTAGATAAATATACCTCACGACGCAGACGCAGGGACAACGAAAAGCCAGCAGTTTTTGTCCGATTGCGGACCGATGATATTTGGGGTATAAAATATATCCCCTGTATGGATGGACAGCGCCTGGCGCGAACCGAAGGGTGTTTTTCCTGGGGATCGGAGCGGCCACGGCTTGTGCGTT